>ERZ779992.444-NODE-444-length-29521-cov-2.679699_pt1 | contig 29521 bp, 20 predicted proteins | sample MGYA00511934_ERZ779992 | MGnify/ENA primary metagenome ERZ779992 (study PRJEB29588, sample SAMEA2163248) | human gut metagenome | biome: human gut; feature: human-associated habitat; material: faeces | place: Denmark | collected 2008/2010 ...
CCATATAGGACTTTTATATTTCATTGTCCTATATGAGGGTAGCATATCATATAAGTGGCTGGTGGGGAATTTTTATTGTGGAGAATAATTATATACTATACAACATAAAAATATATAATATATTAAATAAACTATCAGACAAAAGAGTTGCACCTGTAATTACAATGGTGCTATACTTTGGAATAGATAAAGAAACAGTGGAAGTGGCATTGACATGCTTATAAATTATTGTTTGTATATGAATATGTAATATAAAAGGAAATTACAAATGTCATTATTTAAAAAAGATATATCAAAGAAAGAGCTTGAAAAAGCATTTAATGAGATTCAGATGAATCTGGAAAATAATTATAAAGATTTGGCGATAAAAGCATATAAAGACGCTGATTTAATGCTGAATAATTACCATAAAGAATCAAAGATTGATGAGAAAACATATACCAAATTCAAAGCAAGACTTGATATTTTTGCCAAGAGAATGGAAGGTTACAGTCATCGTCTTAATGTTAAGTATTAGAAGGCGGTTAAAATGAAGATATATGTGAAAAAGATATGTAAATTTGTTAAAACAGATACAGTGCTTGTTGTATCAATTGTATTAGCAGTGATTTCAATGCTTGCAGTTAAACCTGACAGACAGTATTTAACATATATAGATCTCAGGACACTTGCAATACTTTTTTGTCTTATGACGATAGTGGCAGTATTCAGACAGGAGGGGATTTTTGATTTTATTGCAGATAAAGTGTTAAACAAAGTAAGAAATACATCTTCAATTGTACTTGTATTGGTTCTGTTGTGCTTTTTTATGTCTATGATAATTACGAATGATGTTGCACTTATTACTTTTGTTCCGTTAGCGATTATAATACTTGATAAAACCGAGGAATGTGTGCGTGAAAAATGGATTCTTAATTGTGTAGCAATGCAGACGGTAGCGGCAAATCTTGGAAGTATGCTAACGCCGATAGGCAATCCTCAGAATCTTTTTTTATATGGTAAACTTAATAGTGAATCATCTAATACAGGTGTATTGGGTTTTGTGGAATTAATGTTGCCATATAGTATTGTTTCGTTGCTTCTGCTTATTGTATGGGTAGCAGCTTTAAAAATTATATTGGAAAAAAGAAGTGGCGACAGAAATGTAAAAAATCAGTCTGATACGGGAAATATAAGAAAAGTATATGGTAAAACATTGAAAAATGTTAATAAGGCATATTTAATAAATTATTCAGCTTTATTTTTGATAAGTATTCTTGCTGTTGCACATAAAGTACATTATATAATTCCGCTTATACTTGTATTATTGTATTCAGTTATAAGAAATAGAAAAGTATTAACGAAAGTTGATTATTCTTTACTGGCTACATTTGTTGCATTGTTTGTATTTATAGGAAATGTGGGAAGAATTCCGTTTTTCAGTCATGCCCTTATGAGAATTATAGGCGGTAGGGAAACTATTACTGCTATAATTGCAAGTCAGGTTATAAGTAATGTTCCGGCTGCTATTTTACTTGCTGGTTTTACAGATAATATTTCCGCATTAATTGTAGGTACAAATATTGGAGGACTGGGAACATTAATTGCATCTATGGCAAGTCTTATCAGTTTTAAATATATATCAAGAGATAAACCTGATTTGAAAAAGAAATATTTTATTACATTTACTATATCAAATATTGTATTTTTGATAATTCTCGTTGTATTATATTATCTGAGTTTATAAATTAAATCTAAGGATGACTGTTAAGTTACAGAATAATCATAACCTGTTACAGCCAATGCATCAATGTTGGAACCGTTATTAACATGAACGCCTATTGTACATGAGGAAGCTTCGGATGCATTGAATGTTATTGTTGCAGAACTTCCGGAAACACGGCTGTTAGCTGATACACCATCAACTTCTACCTGATCAATAGTATTATTAAAATTGATTGTAAGAGAAACTGTTCCATTGATTCCTGACCACGAAACAGAGATAAGCCCTTTTCCACCGCCATTCCATCTGTCCCAGACATTGAGAGAACTAACAGTCATATTTCCAGAACCGCTTGCGGCATAGATGCCTTCTGCTGATTCAAGTATAACAAAGGCAACAGGTCTTTCATAATTATTATTCATAAGACAAACCTCCTGTCATAAAAAGCAAATTAAAAGGATATAGTTGAATGTTACTCATTCTGTAATATATCATACATGAGAATCAATCAACTCGATACAAATATATTATATAGTTATAATGCACAAAAAATCAATAGTAAATTTATGACATTTTTTATTTAATATTTTATATCATTTCTTTGTAATCTTTTTTAATATTTCGTATTACAAAGAATGCAACGATGCAAGATAAAATAGTTGTAAGTATATTACTTAAACACATTACGATTCCGACACTTTCACTTCCGAGAGTTGTAAAGTTCTGTAATGCCCAAAGAATAGGGATTCTGAAAACAAAAACACGGCAGAAATTACAAAAAAGAGTGAGCTTTGTTTTTCCAAATCCAAATAAAAGTGCCATGACTGCTGCATTTATTCCGAGAGGAACACATCCGCCGAGTGAATCGTAACGGAAAACTTTAATAATCATATTCTGGAATTCCACATTATATCCATCCTGGCTGTTGGCAAAAAGGTATGTTATTGGACCGGCAAAAATATTTAATATGATATACATAATTAATCCAAGTGATGCTTCAATAATCACAAGTCTCCAGAATGTTCCAAGAGCACGTTTGATGTTTCCGGCACCACGGTTCTGGCTTATTATTGAAGCACCGCCATCCTGAAAACCATTTTGCATCTGGGTTGTAATTCCGTTGATGTTATTTGATATTCCAAGTGCACCGACAGTTACAGAACCATAGTTTTTACTCATAGAATTAATTACTGTTTTTCCCATTGCAAATGCAACTTTTTCCACAATGACAGGGAAAGAAAGATTAAGCATAGGATTAACAACGTTTTTCTTAAAGCGGATACTTTTAAAGCTGAATGTAAATGCATCGTTGCCTGAACATAAATTATGTATTGCCATTACAAAAAGAAATGCCTGTGAAATAACACTTGCAACGGCAATCATTGTAATATCGGCGTTGAGTCCATAGATAAAATATGCTGTGATTGAAAGCTTTAATATGATTACAAACATATTAAGGCGGAGGATTCTTTTAGAATTGCCGCGTGAACGTTCAATGGCTATGTATACATTATTAAAGAAACTAAGTACTGTTGAAAAAAGTGTAATTATAAAATACTTTGTTCCTACATTAATAAAATCCTCGGGTGTTCCACATAAACGCAGAAGCACAGGAGTAAAAGGAAGTATACAAAGAACAACTGCTGAGCATATGCCACAGATTGTAATTAACGTACTTAACCGTTTTTTAACCATGTCATAATCACCGGCACCATATGCCTCACTGATTTTTAAGGAGCTTCCTACTGCAAGACCTGTACCAACGGCACTAATCATATTTTGGAGCTGTGAAAGATATGCAACTGCCGAAACAGCTATAGCACTTACATGTGATGCCATCATAGTGTCAAGAATGTTAAAAAGGTGGTTTATAAGCTGAAAAACGGACAGTGGTATACATACGTAAAATATTACTTTCCATAAATTACCATTTAATGCAAAGTCCCTGAATTTTTTGTCTTTTTCAGATAATTCAGAACCGGATGAATTGATATTGTTTTCTGCAGCCATTAAAAATGTCCTCCATTTAATTAGTAATCAGGTATTAGTTTAAAAAAATAATGCTGTAAATGCAATGATAAAAGTTACTTTTATTTAATAAAATACAGAAAAAAAGCATTACTTCAATTTATTATGATGGAAAATGCAACTGCAATATGGTAAAATAATTAACATTAATTACAGAAGTTAATAATAAATTAAAGATGAAAGAGAGGCAATACCCCGTGTCTAAATTTACACAACAGGCTATTATTGATACTTTTTTGAAAATGCTTGCATGCAAATCTCTTGACAAGATAACTGTAAAAGAAATTGTGAATGAATGTGGAATTAATAGAAACACATTTTATTATTATTATAAAGATATATATGATTTGCTTGAAGATGTGGTAAGCACAGAAAGCAAGAAAGTAATAGAAGAAGATGGAAACAGCAAGACATTTTATGATGAATGTGTGAGAGCATTTGATGTAATGATGAAATATAAAAACGCATTGCTTCATATATATAATTCACGAAGCAGAAGTGTAATTGAAAAGTATTTAATGGCTGTTACACCTAATTTTATAAGGCGTTTTGTTACGCTTAATTCTGAAAATATTGAAATAAATGAAAAAAATATTATATTTATCTGTGATTTTTATAAGTATGCTGTAACTGGATGTACTATAGAATGGATTCGGAGTGGCATGCCTGAAGAACGGGAAGAATTTGTAAAGAAAATTGCAGATATATTTGAGGCGACCGTGTCCGATGCGGTTAAAGCATTTGAAATAAAAAAGAATTAAATATACTTGTTAAAAATTAGACATTTTCAGACAAGTGACTGAAATTTAGACAAAATGGCCTATCTGACTGTGTGAAGTTATATTTTATAAATATATAATGCATTTAAGTTTAAGAATTTAAACGCAGGAGGAATATTTATGGGTACAATGACACATATAGCAGGAAGAGCTGCATTTTCAAAGGCAGTTGATATTGTTTTAAAGAATGCTGATAAGGACAGAGAGAAAGAAATTACAAAACTCGTTGACCTTATGGAAAAATATATGGGCTCAGAAAAGATAGATGTTGATTATAATAAAGTAAAAGAACTTATTTGTGATAAAGACAAAACTTTAAATAAATATATTAACAGACTTCTCGATGAAATTAATCCGCATGTCTTAAAAACAACGGCACTTAATCTTGGTTACGAAGCATTTTTCCATGGAACTAAGACTATAAGAAAGATGAGAGAAGTACATGACTGTAATGTGCCATGGCTTATTCTTATGGATCCTACAAGTGCATGTAATCTGCATTGTACAGGATGCTGGGCGGCAGAGTACGGCAATAAACTTAATCTTACATTCGATGAGATGGATAGTGTTATAACTCAGGGAAAAGAGCTTGGTATATATCTTTATATGTTTACAGGTGGAGAACCGCTTGTACGCAAGGAAGATATTATAAAATTGTGTAAAAAACATAGTGATTGTGCATTTCTTGCATATACAAACGGTACTCTTGTGGATGAAAAACTGTGTGAGCAGATGGTTGAAGTCGGCAATTTCTATCTTGCAATAAGTCTTGAAGGCTTTGAAGCAGTTAATGATCTGAGACGCGGTAATGGTGTTTACGGAAAAGTAATGCATGCAATGGAGCTTTTAAAGCAGTATGGACTTATATTTGGTACATCAATATGTTATACATCAAAGAATATTGAAACAGTTACAAGTGATGAATTTGTTGATTTGATGGTCGAAAAAGGATGTCGTTATGCATTTTATTTCCATTATATGCCGGTTGGCAATGATGCAGCAGTTGAACTTCTGCCAACAATGCAGCAGCGTATATATATGAAAGACCGTGTAAGGCAGATTCGTAATATGAAAGACGGCAAAGGAATATTTACAATGGATTTCCAGAATGATGGTGAATATGTTGGCGGATGTATTGCCGGTGGAAGAAATTATTTCCATATTAATGCAAATGGTGATGCAGAACCTTGTGTATTTATACATTATTCAGGTGCTAATATACGTACGCATTCATTGCTTGAAATATTGAAACAGCCATTATTTATGGCATATCGTGACAGACAGCCGTTTAATGAAAATCATCTCCGCCCATGTCCGATGCTTGAAAATCCGGAGATTTTGCAGCAGATGGTAAAAGAAACAGGTGCGAAGTCAACAGATTTGCAGTCTCCGGAGGATGTAACGCATCTATGCGGTAAATGTGAGGAATATGCAAGAAAATGGAAGCCTTGTGCAGAACGTCTCTGGGCAGAAGAAAAACATAAAAAACATTCTTACGAAAATTATAAAAAGAAATAATGTATGTGAAAATGCACAAAAATAGCTCTGGACATCTGTTGAATATATAAATATTGACTATTTTCATAGATATGATAAAATACAAAATAGAGTTTGATAAAACTTATATTATGTAAAAAGGGAGTAAATTTATGAAGAAGGGTATTTTATTCAGATGCAGGAAGACTGCGGCTGTAGTGATGGCGTTTGCAATGACGCTTTCATATCTGCCACAGCAGGGGATTTCTGCATATGCAAAAGACGGTTCTGTGGCATCACAGTCACAGGTAACTGTGAGCAGCAGAGAATGCAGCGGATGGTACGAGAGTGCCTATGTTGAATGGCAGCCTGTAGATGGGGCAAAGTCTTATAACGTCTATATCAAGGGCGAAACAGAAGCAGATTCAGCTTACAAAAAGCTTGACGATGAGCTTATAAGACAGTATCCGGATTACTGGAGAGCTGATGCACCCGGCCTTAAAGCGGGAAAATATATGTTCAAGGTTGAAGCTGTTACTGACAGCACAACGGCAAGCATGGTAACACCTGCTGTTGAAGTAATGTCATATGACAGAAGCGGTTACGGATTTGTCAACGGAACATCATCAGGTGCATATAACGAGGACGGAACATTAAAAGACAACGCGGTTGTTTTATATATTACAGAGGATACAAAGGATACAGTGTCCCTTGATGTTGTGACAGGCTCAAAAGGGGCAGTTACTTCATGCACAGGACTTCAGGCAATACTTTACGGATTCAAGAAAGGCAAGGACAGCAGACCACTTGATGTAAGACTTGTCGGCAATATCACTGATTTAAAAAGCATGGATAAGGGTGATATTGTAATAGACGGATGCAAAAACGGTATCACATTTGAAGGTATCGGCGAGGATGCAACGGCAAACGGCTGGGGACTCCGCGTTAAAGGATCTTCAAATGTTGAAATCAGGAACCTTGCATACATGAACTGCGACAGTAACGAGGGTGATGATGTAGGCCTCCAGCAGGACAATGACCATGTATGGGTACATAACTGTGATTTCTTCTATGGACATGCAGGTTCAGACGCAGACCAGAAGAAGGGTGACGGAGCACTTGATACAAAGACATCAACATATGTCACACACTCATATAATCATTTCTATGATACAGGAAAGAGCAATCTTCAGGGAATGAAGAGTGAGACAACATCAAATTACATAACATACCACCACAACTGGTATGACCATGCAGATTCAAGATGTCCGAGAATCAGGACATGTACGGTGCATGTATACAACAACTATTATGATGGTAATTCAAAGTACGGAATCGGTGCAACAATGGGAAGCTCCGTTTTTTCAGAAAATAATTATTACAGAAACTGCAAGTTCCCTATGCTTATGGCAGGACAGGGCTCAGACATAAAGTATGCCGAGTCTTCAGATGGAATCTTTTCAGGTGAAAACGGTGGCGTGATCAAAGCATACGGCAACCACATCGAGGGAGCAAAGGCGGCGGTCACATATCAGAAGGATGCAGCAGGATTTGATTTCTATGAGGCATCATCAAGAGACGAAGTTATTGACTGTTCTGCATTAAAGGGCGGTTCAAAGTACAGCAATTTCGATACGGCAGCTGATTTTTACAAATACAGTGTACAGTCAGCAGAGGATGCGAAAGATACAGTCGTAAAATATGCAGGACGCATGAACGGCGGGGATTTCAAGTGGACATTCGACAATTCAGTTGATGACGAATCATATGCGGTTAATGAACCATTAAAAGCAAAACTTATGTCATATAAGACAACACTTGTATCTGTAGGCGGCAGTGTTTCAGGCACAGACAGGCCTGGCACAGGAGAGACACCGGGAACAGGTGAAGATAAGCCGGGAACAGGCGAAGACAAACCGGGAACGGGCGAAGACAAACCGGGAACAGGTGAAGATAAGCCGTCAACGGGTGAGACAGCAGCTTCAGCTGTACATAACTTCACAACAGATTACACAACAGCAGACAGTTTCTTTACTATTTCAGGAAATCTTGCAGATAAGAAGGGAACAAATACATATAACGGACTTAATCTTACAAAGTGCCTTAAAATGGAAAGTTCAACATCAATAACATTTAAGGCAGCATCAAAAGGAAAGCTTGTGCTTGTAACAGAAGCGTCAAAGAAGATCAAGATTGACGGAAAAGCTGTCCAGGCAGACGCAGACGGTGTCATTTCAATGGATGTTGAAGCAGGTGAACATAAGATAGCAAAGAAGGATGCAACAATCCTTTTCTATATTTCATTCACGGGAGACGGCAGCCAGACACCGGGAACAGGCGAAGATAAACCGGGAACAGGTGAAGATAAGCCGGGAACAGGTGAAGAAAAGCCGGGAACAGGCGAAGACAAACCGTCAACAGGCGGCAATACAGACAAAGGTGACAAACCCGGTGAAAGGGTTGACAATGAAGTGCGTGAACAGGCACCGGGCTTCAAGGATGGAGATATATATGTATCTGCAAAGGGAAGCAGCGAGGGTGACGGTTCATATGAGAAACCGATGGATTTCGTAACAGCCCTTAACACGGTAAAGCCGGGAAATACAATCTGGATGTTTTCTGCAACATACTATGTATATGACATGTATAAGGCACCTGTTATCATTTCAGAGGATAACAGCGGCACAGCAGATGCTTACAAGACAGTAAGCAGCATCAATGGAAAGCCTGTAACAATCAACTTTGACGGAATGGCAGAAGAAGGTTCCAACAGGGGAATAACACTTGATGGTTCATACTGGCATTTTTATGACATTGACATCTGCAATGCAGGTGACAACGGAATGCTTCTTTCAGGTGACCATAATGTGATTGAACTCTGCCGGTTCTATGCAAACCATGATTCAGGTCTGCAGATAAGCAGATACAATACATCATATAATTCAATAGAACAGTGGCCGTCATACAATACAATCCTTAACTGTACGGCATATGACAACAAGGATATCAGAACATGTGAGAATGCGGACGGATTTGCAGCAAAGCTTACATGCGGCGAGGGAAATGTATTTGACGGATGTATTTCATACTGCAACAGTGATGACGGATGGGATCTTTATGCAAAGCCTGCAACAGGCCCAATCGGGGTAGTAACAATAAAGAACTGTATAGCATTCGGCAACGGCAAGCTTACGGATGGTTCAGGTTCAGCAAACGGCGACATGAACGGTTTCAAGCTTGGCGGAAGCAACGGGGCATGCCCTACACCGCACGTTGTGGAGAACTGTCTTGCATTCAATAACGGTGCGACAGGATTTACGGATAACGGCAACGGCGGAGCCATAAAGATGAGCAACTGTATTGCCGTAAACAATGGCATTTACGATAAGACTAAGGCAAATTTCATGTGCTACAGGACATCAGAAGATGCAGAATATACGAATATCGTATCGGCAGCAGCATCAAAGAATGCAGCAACAGACCAGTTCAAGGGCAAGTTAAGCCATGTGCTTTATAATTATAAGGGTGTGGGAACATACTGGGTAAATGAATGGATCTGCAAGGACGGAGCAAAGACAAAGTACACAGGCTCTGAGGCAAAAGATTATACAGTTGCACTGAGTGATTTTGTGAATACAACTATTCCTGGATACAATGCATCAAAGGGATCATATGCAGCGGATTACCATGAGGTATTCAGAAATGCAGACGGAAGCATTAATGTAAACCAGCTTTATGAATTAAAGAGCGACAGCAGGATTTATGAAGCAGGAGTAAACGGTTCCAAGATTGGATGCTCATTTGAAAAACAGGTTGAACCGGGCAAGACAGAAGGTAATGTTGAAAGCAAGGGTGATGCACCAAAGATTGATAATGCAGAGGATACAGCAAAGGAAATTGAAGCATCAGTTGAACTTACTGATGAAGAAAAAGCTTCAATTGCTGCAGGAAGCAATATTTCTGTAAGTCTTGTTATTAATGATGAAGTTAAGACCGAAGAGAAAGAACTTGTAGAAAAGAATCTTTCATCACTTGTTGAAAATGGTAATATCGGACAGATTTTTGATATAAGCATTATAAAGAAGATTGGTGATGGTGAAGCAGTAAGTGCACAGGTTAATAAAGAAGTGACATTACAGATTGCAGTTCCTGAGAAGCTCCTTAATAAAGATAGCAATATCGAAAGAACATATAAGATTATAAGAGTGCATAATGGCGAAGTTACTGTTTTGGACAGTGATAAGTGTCAGTTTAATGAAAAAACAGGCGTTATTACATTTAAAACAGATAAGTTTTCAACATATGCCATTGTATACACAGATAAGGCTAAAGAAGTAATATCTGGCGGTTCTGAAGCGGGCGGTAAAGATAACACAGATAATGGAAACAATGCCAATATTGATGTTAAAGAAGAGCCGGTTTTGGGAAGTACAGCGGACGATTCAGTAAATACAGGTGATAATTTCAACCTTTACATGTATCTTATGCTTCTTGCAGTATCAGGTGCGGCATTATTTTTATCAAAAAAGAAAAAATGTAAAAATAATTAATTAAAATAAGTTTGTTCACTGCATTACTTTTGATAATAATCAAAAAATTAAAATTTTTATTAAAAAAGTGTTGACATCTTATAAACGGAGTGCTATAAATACACGTAAACAGAAAGTTAAATGCAGTGAACAGAACAGTTTATCCAAGATGTTTGCATTGCAGAGAGTCATCGGTTGGTGTGAGATGATATGTGATTTTGGATAACATCATCTGCGAGCAGTGCACTGAAATTAGTCAATATTGATTAAGATTAAGTGTCACCGGTATTCTACCGTTATATAGAAGCTTATTAAACGGACGATTTAAAGTCTCCGTCAGATGAGGCAGAGTGGTCACGTAAGTGGCAATCAAAGTGGTATCGCGGAAGTTTTAGCTTTCATCTTTGAGTATGCTGTAAGGCATATTTTAAGACGAAAGCTTTTTTTTATAAATAGGAAATTGCGTAGAACTTTCTGAATAAACATTTATACATAGACGGTTATAGATATTCCGTCAGGGAAGGAGAAACAAAATGAATGGTTTAGTTATTGTTTTAATCGGAATCGTTTGTTTAGGAGCAGGTTATCTTTTATATGGTCGTTGGCTCGCTAATAAGTGGGGACTTGACCCAAAAGCAAAGACACCTGCATTCACTCATGAAGATGGTGAGGATTATGTTCCATCATCTAAGTTTACAGTATTTTCACATCAGTTTTCATCTATCGCAGGTGCAGGTCCTGTAACAGGTCCTATTCTTGCTTCGGTATTCGGCTGGGTACCTGTTTTACTCTGGCTGATTGTCGGCGGACTTTTCTTCGGTGCCGTTCAGGATTTTGGTGCTTTATATGCATCAGTTAAGAATGAAGGCAAGTCAATGGGTATGATTATTGAGAAGTACATAGGTAAGATAGGTAGAAAGTTATTCATGCTTTTCTGCTGGTTATTTACACTCCTTGTTATTGCAGCTTTCACAGATATGGTTGCCGGTACATTTGTAGCAAAGGGTGTTGAAGGAATGACAGAAAAGACTGCTAATGCAGATGCTTCTGCTGCTTCAATTTCTATGTTATTTATTGTTGTTGCTATTATCTTTGGACTTGTTCAGAAGTCAATTGCAAAAGCTGGTAAGAAGATGAACGAATGGGTTAAGGCTATCGTTGCAATCGTGCTTTTGGTTGCTATGTTCGCTGTAGGTATGGCACTTCCAATTTATGCTACAAAGTCAGCATGGATTTACATCATCATGGCTTACCTTTTCCTTGCATCAGTTATGCCAATGTGGTTATTAATGCAGCCTAGAGATTATATGACAACATTCATGCTTCTCGGTATGATTATCGGTGCTGTGCTTGGTGTTGTTGTTGCACATCCAAGCATGAACTTAAATGCGTTTAACGGATTTACATTAGGAAGCGGTGCTTCAAAACAGATGCTCTTCCCTACATTATTTGTAACAATTGCATGTGGTGCTGTTTCAGGTTTCCACAGTCTTGTATCTTCAGGTACATCATCAAAGACAATCAGCAATGAGAAAGATATGCCTATGGTTGGTTACGGTGCAATGGTTGTTGAATCATTACTTGGTATCGTTGCACTTGTAGTAGTTGGTGCTGTTGCTGTTAATGGTACAAAACCAGCTGGTACTCCATTTGCTATTTTCTCAACAGGTGTTGCCGGATTCCTTGAAAAATTAGGTGTTCCTGTTCATGTAGCAACAGTATTTATGACAATGTGTGTTTCAGCTCTTGCTTTAACATCACTTGACTCAGTAGCAAGAATCGGACGTATGTCTTTCCAGGAGTTATTTTATGGAGACAGCACAGACCCAGCTACAATGACTCCTGTACAGAGAGTTCTTACAAATAAGTATTTTGCAACAGTTATCACATTGTTCTTTGGTTACCTTTTAACACTTGGTGGATACAACAATGTATGGCCATTATTTGGTTCCGCAAACCAGTTGCTTGCAGCTATGGTTCTTATTGCTATAGCAGTATTCTTAAAGACAACAGGAAGAACAGGCTGGACATTATATGCTCCTATGTTCATCATGCTTGCGGTAACATTTACAGCTCTTGTTCAGAAAGTAATCGCTCTTGTAGGCAATGTTGTAAATGGTAAAGCTACATTCCTTGTTGATGGTTTACAGCTCATCGTTGCAGCAGCACTTATGGTACTTGGTGTATGTGTTGCATACAGCTGCTTAAAGAAACTCTTCACAACAAAGAAGAATACAGAGCAGGCTTAATTAGAATGTTAAATTAATAAAATATATTTAAAATAAAAACGTTTTCTGTTATGATTATTATATAAACATAGTGGAAAACGTTTTTTATTTATGCTGGCAAAATACAATGTCCCGGTGCAGAAATGCATTTAGGGTGAATCTGCCCAAATTACGTAAATATGAGAAGGGACGGAGTGTATGAAAAATTTATATTATTGGCTTGCAATATGCATCGGATATTGTTTTGGAAGTGTTCTTTATGGATATGAAATTCCGCGTATTTTTAAAAAGATTAACATATGCGAATTGTCGGATGATGGTAATCCCGGAACATATAACGCATTTAGATATGGCGGATTTATCTGTGGTATAAGCGTCCTTATTGCTGAACTATTAAAGGGATTTATACCTGTATTTTTCAGTGCAAAGTATATTGGCAGAGAGTCAGTTTTGTTTGCATTTGTTATGGCAGCTCCCGTTATGGGGCATGCTTTCAGTGTTTATTATTTTTATATGAAATTCCGTATGAAATATATTAATAGAGAAAAAAACATGCTACGGGTATTTGCAGACGGAAATACAGGCGGCAAGGCAATTGCGGTTTCATTTGGTGTAATGTTGGGGCTTTATCCTGACACAATGCCGCTTACGATTCTTATTGCATGTTATCTGTTCTTTTCTTTGATATTAAGAATAAAGAGTCATGCAAGAAGAACTATAATAACATTTGGAAGTGTAATAGCATTGTCTTTATTTTTTGTCAAAGAAAAAAGCGTAATATTTGGAATAATAATAATTTCTTTTATTGTAATTTATAAACATGTAATATGTACAGAAAAGGAGAAAATATGCGAATCTTGATTTTATCGTGTAATACCGGTGGGGGTCACAATGCTGCCGGCAGGGCAGTTAAAGAGATTTTTGAAAAAAACGGGGATGAAGCAGTAATGCTTGATTATCTTTGCCTTGCGGGAAATAAAGTTTCAAAGACGGTCGGAAATGTATATATAGAAACTGTAAAAAATGTTCCGGGACTTTTTGGTGCAGTATATAAACTCGGGATGGGAGTCAGCAGAATATGCCACAGGTCTCCGGTTTATTATGTGAATTCAGTTATGGCAAAATATATAAAACAATATCTCAAAGAAAATCCTGCAGATGCAGTTATTATGCCTCATCTGTATCCGGCGGAGACGATAACTTACATGAAAAGACATGGTATGAAGCTTCCGCTTACAATAGCTGTGATGACAGATTATACATGTATTCCGTTTTGGGAAGAGACTAACTGCGATTATTACATAACACCGCATGAAAGTTTGAACGGTGAGATTATAAAACGTGGAATTAAGAAAGAAAAGCTTAGAAGTTTTGGTATTCCGGTTTCGCTTTCATGCAATGATAATATAGAAAAAAAAGAGGCAAAAAATATCCTTTCGCTTGACGAAAATAAAAAATATATACTTGTGTCAGGCGGAAGCATGGGTGCCGGTGATATTTCAAAACTTGTAAAAAAACTTTCAGATGCTTTAAATGATGATGAGGGGATAATAGTAATATGTGGAACTAATAAAAAACTGTATAAACAGCTTATAGATGAAAATATACCGCATGTAATAATAAAAGGACATGTTAACAATATGCCTGTTTATATGAAAGCATGTGATGTTATATATACAAAGCCGGGAGGGCTTACATCAACAGAGGCGGCTGTCTGCAATATTCCGATTATACATACAAAGCCTATTCCGGGATGTGAGACACAAAACAGCAGGTTCTTTGTAAAAAATGGCATGAGCATAAGTGCAAAAACAACGGATGGACTTATAAAACAGGGAATAAAATTGTTTCGTGACGATAAGCAGAAAGCTGTAATGATAAAAAATCAGTCAGATATAATATCAAAAAACAGTTCAATGAATATATATAATTTAGTGAAAAATAATATGGAAAAGTGAGGCTGACATATGGGTGATAATTTTTTGAATTGTTCTATAGGCCTGCTGATACCATTTGTGGGAACGTCACTCGGTGCAGCATGTGTGTTTTTTATGAAAAATAATATGAAGGAAATGACAACAAGAGCATTGACAGGATTTGCTGCGGGAGTTATGGTTGCAGCATCAATATGGAGCCTGTTAATTCCGGCAATGGAGCAGACACAATCACAGGGAATGGGGAAAATGTCATTCTTTCCGGCATTTATAGGATTCTGGATTGGAATATTATTTCTTTTGTTTCTTGATAATGCAGTTCCGCATCTTCATATGAACAGCAGTAAATCAGAAGGACCAAAGAGCAGTCTTGGGAAAACACAGATGATGGTACTTGCAGTCACTATACACAATATACCTGAAGGAATGGCAGTTGGCGTAGTATATGCAGGCTATCTTTTGGGAAATTCGCAGATTACGCTTATGGGTGCACTGGCACTGTCTATCGGAATAGCCATACAGAATTTTCCAGAGGGAGCGATTATTTCAATGCCGCTTCATGCACAGGGAGAGAAAAAAGGAAAAGCATGCTGGTACGGTATACTTTCAGGAGCAGTAGAGCCGGTGGCAGCAGCTTTTACCATACTTTTATCAAAATTCATAGTTCCTGCGATGCCGTATCTTTTAAGCTTTGCCGCGGGAGCAATGATATATGTTGTGATTGAAGAACTTATACCGGAGATGTCAGAGGGTAAACATTCAAACATTGGAACAATAGCATTTGCTGTTGGATTTTCGATTATGATGACACTTGATGTAGTTCTTGGATAATTATTATTTTTCATATGGGCATGGATTAGGAAAGAGTGATTCCATAACTTTGATTTCATGGCGGCGGGCCTCGGTGCTTCCGCCATCGGCACCGGTATTAAGGCAGAATAAATCATAATTTCCAATTTCGGCAGTGCATCTTTGTATACTTGAAATTCCGTATGAAAGTGAACTGTTGATTTTTCTGTTTTTTGCGTTGACAAAGTAAAATCCGTAAAGATTCTGAAAAGAAGGCTGTATTGTCTCATTTGTTGTGCTTGAAAGACAGACATCTGCATATCGGTAATATTTTTTTACTATATTATAGCATGTCTTTATCTCGGATAATTTCAAAGGAATTGCATTGTGCAGTGTGTTTAAAGGATGTTTCGGAAATGTTAATTTTTTTTCATGTAAAGCCGCACATGTTATGCTGTGGGCAGAAAGCACCCTGTAATAAAAACCATACATTGTATTTGGATTTGCTTTTTTAAGAAATTTGTCGGCGATAAAATATTTTGTCATTATAGAATGACGCATATCAGAGCCTGTCTTGTCCTTATATAATGTATAAGGATACACGATTCCCGCATCTTCGTAGAAAAAATCTTCTTTTTTCAGAGGATTTCCGAAAAAGTTATCGTCGTTAGCGTATATAATGTGCTCTGAGCAGCCAAAGTCTTTCAGACGCCAGAGATTGTATTCAAAAGTTGTCGAAGACGAGCTGTCAAATCCGAGTAAATCATTGTCTTTAATATATTTGATACGCTGTGAAATCAAATCGGCAGATTTTAGAAAACTTACACGCTCATTAGGCATAATGATATAAATGTACCGAATCCATGGAATATTTTTCAATGCTGAGCGGATAGAATACCGAAGTTCGTTATTGTCAAAATCTTTGCGGACTGAATCTGTGCGGTTAAGAGCCGGATCGCTCAAATCAATATATTTATAAACTAAATCAACAGGTGTATTATTTAAAAGAGATAATTTATTCACGATAACCCTCCGGGGACTAAAATTACTACATTTTATTATATTATAATGTTGAAAAATGTGCAAGAATGGAGAAAAAATGGAAAAGGTATCAATTATTGTTCCTGTATACAATGCTGCTGAGTATGTCGGAAAATGTCTTGAAAGTGTTGCTTTGCAGGATTATAAAAATATTGAGATTATCGTTGTGGAGGATGGTTCGGATGATGAAAGTCCGGATGTATGTAAGGAGTATGCCCGCAGATATGACAATATAAAAGTATATCATGATAAATGTGGTACTGCAGGAGCTGCAAGAAATTACGGAATGAGTAAGGCGGCTGGCGATTATGTTATGTTTGTTGATGCCGATGATTATCTTACTGATAATTGTGTTGTATCTGAACTTATAAAAAAGATGGAGAATGTGGATATAGTAGTTGGAAACTACCAGAGATTGTGGAAGAACAGGCTTCTGGATGCTTCAAAAAACAGTGGATTTGCAGGATTAAATATGAATTCAGTGGATTTTGCTTTTGGTGGATTTTTTTCAATAGGGACATTGTCGTATGCATGGGCAAAGTTGTATAGAAAGAGCTTTCTTGACAGCAATAAGATTGAATTTGGTGATTACAGATATGCTGAGGATAAGATATACAATTATTTTTGCTATATTGCAGGTGCAAGATATGCATTTATAGATAAAAAAATTTATGTATACAGGAGAAATGAACAGTCAGTTTCCAATACATACCGCAAAGATGGTGACAAAGACTGGATGAGGATTGCACAGGATCTGCAGGATAAAATTGACAGCTTGAATTATGAAAAAAAACAGTACAGTCAAGATGAAATTGAAAATTATGAAAGTATTGTTGCATGGACAATATATTTTGCTGCCTTTTTTGATGGAAAAATGGAGTATGAGTACAGTACAGGAAAGATAAGAGCTGTAATAAATCTTTTAAAAAGGTATGCATCATATGATTTGACTAAAAAATATTTAAAAAATCCATTAAGATATACAAAAAAAATACCAGCATTATCATATAAAATAATGCTGGGTGGATTTGCTTTTTTGATGAAATGTAATATGTATCTACTTCTTTCATTAGGAATAAAGCTTCTTGTTGACTGCCATATTGACGAAAGGCTGTCTGATACGGGCAGAAAAGAAGATTAATTCAGACACATATATTTATTTTCAAAATCACTGACAGGAATAGGGCGGCTGTAATAAAAGCCCTGAATCAGGTCACATCCGTATGACTCGACAAGCTGCTTTTGCTCAAGCGTTTCTATTCCTTCAAAGACAACATTATAATCAATCTGGTGAAGCAGATTGATTATAGTGCGGATTAAAATACGGCCTTTGTCAGTGCACAGTGATTTGCTGGCAAATATATGATCAAGTTTAATTGTATCAGCAGGCATATTGGCAATCTGGTTAAGTGATGAATATCCGGATCCAAAATCATCGACACTTACAAGAAAACCATATGAACGGAGCTGATTTGTCGTGTTGACAATAGTGTCGGTATTTTCAATAAAAACAGATTCAACAATCTCAAATTCAATAAGGAATGGTGGAATATTATATTTTTTCTGAAGAGCAATTGCCATATCAGTGAAATCACCTTTTGTAAAACGCTGCCGTGATACATTGACTGAAATTGTAAAGACTTCCCGTCCTTCGTTAATCCAGCGTCTTTGAAGTTCAAAGACTTTTTCAATCATTATGTTATCAAGCGTGTCTATAACACCTGTACTTTCAAGCACAGGGATAATCTGGGCGGGCGGAATAATATTACTATGGTCATCCAGAATACGAACAAGGGCTTCAGCACCGACGATTTTATTTTTGGAAATTGAAAACTTGGGCTGCAGATACATTAATAAACGACCTTGTCTGCAAGCGTGGATAAACATGTTAGACATACGCATGTTATTGAGCATGGTTGTCATATCATTCTGGTTATAGACCTGAAACTTTACATCAAACTTCCCTTTTGCCTGCTTTTTTGCAATATGAGCACGGTCAAGAGCAGTGTCAGCATCTTCTGATGAATCGGAGATAAAGTAAACGCCTGTATATACATGTATATATACATTAGGATACTTTTTATTCATCATATCTTCAAAGGCTGTATTCATATCAACAATCCGTTCGAGTTCCCTGTCATGGGAAAAATCTCCCAGGTCGTAAAGTCCACGAAATTGGTCACTTCCTTTGCGGCAGGCAGCAAGACAGCGTGGATTATCTTTATAAAAGTAATCAGCCATTGTTTTTATAAATTCATCACCTGTATCGCGTCCGTAAAACTCATTGATATACTTGAAATTACTCACATCACTGGATATTAAAACGAGTTTTTTAGAACCCTCTTTTATATATTTCTCGCATGTATCATGGAAATCTTGTTTTGAAAGAAGCCCCGTCAATGTATCATATTGCATAAACCCCATACCTTCCCTGTTCTGCCTTACAGAAAGAACATCGTAAGACGAATTAAAATTAAATCACGAAAAAAACCTATACTTATTATATTACAAAAAAACTATATATGCAACCGATTTACAATTTTTAATATTGTTTTTTTACAAAAGAATAATTCTACGAGGCTGATAAATAGGTTGAAGTGAGGAGGTATAAATGGTATATTTTAATAAATAAATCTAACGGTCTGTGAGGCATTTATGCCGGAAAGAAACAAGCAGACAGACAGGAGTACAATATGCTGACAAATGACGCAACAATTTTAAAAATCAAGCATGAAGTATTATATGAAGTAGCAAAACTAGCTTATTCGGGTGAGTTTGACGACAAAAAAGAAGATTTACCATATAAAATGATTCCTGGGCTGAAGCCTAAGTTTCGCTGCTGTGTATACAAGGAAAGAGAAATCGTACGACAGAGAGTAAGGCTTGCAGAAGGACTTTGTCCTAACGATAATGGCCAGCAGGAATCAGATAATGTAATTCAGGTAATAGAATCTGCCTGTGCAGACTGTCCGCTTTCACACTATATTGTAACTGACAACTGCCGTAAATGTATGGCAAGAGCATGTCAGCAGTCATGCAAATTTGGTGCGATTTCGATGGGGCGTGACAGGGCATATATTGATCCTGATAAATGTAAGGAATGTGGAATGTGTGCAAGAAACTGCCCATATAATGCGATTGCAGACCTTATAAGACCATGTAAAAAAGCCTGTCCTGTGGGTGCAATTACTATGGATGAAGAGACGGGAATCTGTCTTATTGATGATAGTAAGTGCATCCGCTGCGGTAAATGTATACATAGATGCCCATTCGGTGCAATTGGTTCAAAGACAGCAATAGTTGATGTTATTAAATCTATTATTTCAGGAAAACAGGTATTTGCAATGTTTGCACCGGCTATGGAAGGACAGTTCGGAGCAGATATCACGATGGCAAGTATCCGTACAGCATGTAAGAAACTTGGTTTTACTGATATGTATGAGGTAGGACTTGGAGCTGATATGACAGCAGCATCTGAGGCAGCAGAGTGGGCAGAAGCATATGATGAAGGCAGAAAAAAGACTACATCATGCTGTCCGGCATTTGTTAATATGATTAAAAAGTGCTATCCTGAACTTATTGAGTGTATATCAGATACTGTTTCGCCGATGTGCGGAATATCAAGAATGATAAAGAAAAAATATCCTGACGCCATCACGGTGTTTGTAGGACCTTGTATTGCCAAGAAAGATGAAATCAAGGATAAGTCAATTGAAGGAAATGCAGATTATGTTCTTACAATAGGTGAGTTCCGTGCAATGATGCGTGCTAAAGAAATAGTTTTTGAACCTGAGGAAAATACAGCACAGCAGTCAAGTGTTTATGGCAAGCGTTTTGGTAACGGCGGAGGTGTTACGGCAGCTGTTTTAAAGAGTATGGAAGAATCAGGAGTTGATACATCAGATTTCAAGATTGAAAAGTGTGCCGGAGCTGATGAATGTAAGAAAGCACTTCTTCTTATGAAAGCAGGAAAGCTTGATGTTGATTTTATAGAGGGAATGATGTGCGAGGGCGGATGCGTAGGCGGTCCGAGCAGACACAAGAATGAACAGTTCTTTAAGAAAGACAGAGATAAGCTTATACAGGCAGCTGATGCACGTGGAGTTCATGAAAATCTTGATAAATTTGATGCTTCAAAGGTTGGCATGCACAAATAAATCGTATGCTGATACTAAAAATAAGGCAGGTAGCAGATGTGGAATTTAATGGAATAGAAAAGGTGCATGAAGGTGCATTTATAAACAGGTATAATCTTACATATACAACAAAAGATAATAAGAAAAAAGTATATGAGATGATAAGCAGAAACCGCAATATTGACAGTGAAGATCAGATTAGAAATCCAAAGACTGATGGAGTTGTCATTATTATGACTGATGAAGATGACGAACATATATTGTTAAACAGGGAATTCAGAATGGCTGTTGATGATTATGTATACAATTTTCCGGCAGGGCTTGTAGATGCAGGGGAGACGCCGGAACAGGCAGCGGCAAGGGAATTAAGAGAAGAGACGGGACTTGAACTTGTAAAGGTTGAAGACAAACTTATTAACAGTTACAGTGCAATAGGTTTTTCTAATGAAACTAATGTTGTAGTAATCGGAAAAGCAAAAGGAAGATTTGCACCAAGTTCATCAACACTTGAAGAAATACAGGCAGCATGGTATACAAGACAACAGATAAGGGAACTTCTTAAAAACCAGCCATTTGCCGCGAGAAGCCAGGCATATTGTTATATGTGGTCAAAGCAGAAGTAAAATGGAGGAAATTAATGTATACATTTATAAGTAAAGTTGGCAGAAAAGTATGTGTTATGTTTAAAAGAAATATGTCAACTGCGGTTTTGTGTTACCTTGTAATGATGTGTGGGCTTGTTTTGGCAGGCTGTGGAAAAAAGCCGGGAACACAGATGTTTACATATGTAAAAAAAGATGATGCGACAATAGAAATTACCGGATTTACAGATGCGGCAAAAGAGCAGTCATCATTTATCATACCAACGGAAATTGATGGTATTAAAGTTACATCAGTTGCAAGAGAATCGTTTAGGGATTGTGCAAATATTAAAGAGATTTCGATTGCCGAAGGTGTTGAAACGATAGGTGAAAATGCCTTTTTAGGATGTTATAATCTTGAAACTATTAATTTTCCGTCAACAATAGAGTCGGTTGGAACTAATGTTGTAAAAAATACAATATGGGAAAAGAATGAATATGAGCAGTATGGAGCTGTAATAATTAATAACATTCTTTCTTCTGTGCAGAATGTACCATCAGAATATAAGCTGCCTGATGGTATTAAAAAAATAGCTTCGGGTGTATTTTATGGCAATACACAGCTTACAAAGATTGATATGGGCTCATCACTTGAAGAAATAGGAACCTATGCATTTGCAGGATGTACAGGTATTACAGAATTAAGCATTCCGTCAAGTGTAAAAAATATCGGATATGGGGCTTTCAGCCAATGCACCAATCTTACTGTAAGTGTTCCTGACACAGTTGGACAGGTAGGACAGGAAGCTTTTTATAAAGTTAAATTTGTAGAATATAAAGGAAAGCTTGGCGTTGCTTATTGGGGAGCTGCCGCGGGCGGAACGGAGAAACAATGACAGAGACATCAGCTGGAAAAATAAAGAAAGAAGAACATATATTTAAATCAACAAGCGGCGTGTGTGATATACATACTGTAATATGGTATCCTGATAAAGAAAAATATGAAAATCCTTTAGGTGTGGTTCAGATTGCACATGGAATGATTGACCATATAGAAAGATTTGAAGGACTTGCATTATATCTTACTGAACGTGGATTTGTTGTGGCTGGAAATGACCATCTGGGACATGGAGATTCAGTTAATGATAAAAATGACTGGGGATATTTTGCAAAAGGAAATAACAGCGGACTTTATCTTGTTAAAGATATGCACAAGCTGACAATTATAATGAAAAAGCGTTTTCCTGAACTGCCATATATTCTTATAGGACACAGCATGGGCTCATTTATGACAAGACGTTATCTTATGATGTATGGTAATGAACTTGATGCGGCTGTTATATTAGGAACCGGCAACCAGCCAAAGATTATGGTTGATGGAGGACTTTTAGCTGTAAAGTTCACAAAGCTTTTTCATGGTGACCATTACAGAAGCGAAACGCTTAACAGGATGATGTTCGGGAAATACAACAACCGTATAGAAAATCCTGTTACAGATTCGGACTGGATTACAAGAAATCCTGATATAGTAAATGATTATGTAAATGATGAAAAATGCAGTTTCCTTTTTACGGTTAATGCGTATGAAGGTATGTTAAAAATCATCAGATATGTAATTAATGATGCAAATATCGAAAAGACACCAAAGGAGCTTCCGCTTCTTATCGCATCTGGAAATGCGGATCCTGTAGGAGAATATGGAAAGGCAGTAGAGCGTATTTATAACAAATATAAAAAACATATGGATGATGTTGAACTTAAGTTATATGATGGCTGCCGCCATGAGCTTCACAGTGAAATAAACGCGCAGGAAGTGTTTGAGGACATTTATAACTGGATAGTTGAGAGAGTAGGATAAAAGTAATTGTTTTATGAATACATTTGTTGCTACCCGATATGCAACTAAAATAAGGTCGGGTTCAAATGTTATGAGACTTCATTCGAGAGAGTGAGGTCTCTTTTTTTTTATCGGTCATGATTAACCTAAAAGTTATTCCTGTATTCCCTCGGTGACATTCCGTAAATTTTTAAGAATGTCCGATTAAATGTGCTCTGGCTTGAAAATCCGGAATTGAGAGCAATGTTTGTGATTGAATCGTCGGTGCTTAAAAGCTGCTCTGCGGCGTATTTTGCACGTATGGATGAAACGTATTCCGACAGACTGACCTTTAATTTTTCGGAAAATGTATGCGATATGTAAAATTTGCTGACGCAGAATTCTTTTGCGAGCAGGTCAAGTGTGATATTTTCTTTGAAATTAAGAGAAATATAAGTTGTGATTTTTTTGGTGAGTCCGGCAACGGGAATGGACTGTTTGTGGGTCAAATTTATTTTTTTTATTAATTTTGAAAAAATAAGCATTGTCCAGGCGACCTGTTCGGTGAAATCAGTACAGCTAAGAAGTTCTTTAAAGGCGAGCTTTACAGAGCTGTCAATGTCGGTAATCACAGGACTTTCGGGTTGTACGTCGAAAAAATTTTGAAATAACCCTTTAAATATACCGGGCAGAAACAAAAGGCAGATTTCATCTGTGTCACGGTAAACTTCCCTGTAATAAGTGTGAATGGTGTTCGGAAAAATAATTGCGGCTTCTCCTGCATTGATTTCATAGTCTATTCCGTCGATGTTGATATGCTGGCTCAAATCAAATATATAAAGAATCTCCATATGTTCGTGAACGTGTGTCGGATAGTTTAATTCTCTTTTGTTATGAATTATCTTAATGTCCGAACGCTGAATTTCATAAAAAGGGACCATGTCATAACCTCCTTTTGCTGTATGAATTACTGACTTTTGTGAAAATAGTAGTGTAAATTTTATAAAAATTCAAAATAAATACAGCAATTTTTGAGCAATTCTATGCTAAATCTGACTATTATTCTAAAGTATATTCATATAAAATTCAAGAGTAGAATATACAGAGATTTATATTCTATAAAAAATATTCAGTTAGAAGTAAATGTAATTTGGTAAGGAGGATTTTTATGAGGTTAAAAAGGGGTCTTGCCCTGGTAATGTCGGTTTTATTGGCAGTGCCGGGCATTGTTATGCCGATTGGTTCGGTGAGTGCGAAAGCACAGACGAAGATCGTCGTGAATAAGGCGGAGGAGATTCTGCCTTATCAGGATACGTCGCTTTCTTTTGAAGAGCGTGCGGCAGACCTGGTATCAAGAATGACACTTGAAGAAAAGGTGGCACAGCTCGGATATAAGGCTGCGGGAATCGAGAGACTCGGTGTTGCACCGTACGATTATTGGAAAGAGGCTTTGCACGGAGTTGCAAGACAGGGAGCAGCTACAAGTTTTCCGACAGCTCTTTCAATGTCGAATACATGGAACACGGAGCTTATATATAAGCTTGCCGACGCGACATCTACAGAGGCGAGAGCAAAGAATGACAGATATAATCTTTCATATTGGTCACCTACGATTAATATGGCAAGAGACCCGAGATGGGGAAGAAATGAAGAGAGTATGGGAGAGGACCCATATCTTACGGGTCAGCTCGGTGCGGCATTTGTAAACGGCATGCAGGGAAATGATACGACTTATTTGAAGACAATAGCAACATTAAAGCATTTTGCAGCCAATAATAATGAAGCAAAGAGAAGTTCCGGTACATCTGTTATGACGGAATTTAATATGAGAAATTATTATACAAAGGCATTTCAGAATATTACGGAGTCATCAAATCCGGGTTCTGTAATGTCATCTTATAATGCAACAACAGTAAGCAGAAACGGTGAATATATATATAATTTCATACCGTCTCTTTCAAATTCATATCTTCTTAAAGATTTGTTGAGAAGAAGCTGGGGATTTAAGGGATATGTTACAAGCGACTGCGGTGCCGGTGAATATATGCTTAACAACAGCACCTTTAAAATCGGAATGCTCGGAAGCGATAAACTTCCTGATGAACAGTATATCGGTACGGTTTATAAGTCAGGTCTTAACCTTGAATGTAATCTCGGCGGCGGTAACAAGTCTACATTATATGGTGTGGCTGCCGTAATGAACGGGTATCTCAGTGAAAAAGAACTTGAGCATACAGTATACGAGTTGTTTTTGAAAAGATTCCAGGCAGGTGAATTTGACGAGAAAACTCCGTACACGGGAACATCTTCTGATGTAATCGAATGTGACGAGCATGTTGAAATCGCTGAAAAGACAGCAGAGGAATCATGGGTTCTTTTAAAGAATGACAATAACACACTTCCGCTCGGAAACAGCGTAAAGAAAGCGGTTGTTGTTGGAAATATGGCAAACACACTTGCTTTGGGCGATTATTCAAGTACACCGACAAAAACGGTTACGCCTATTCAAGGTATTACGACAGAACTCGATAAAAAGAATATAGATGTAAATCATCTCGGTGTAGTATCTGATGATGAACCTTTATTTAATATAAAGAGCATCAATCTGATTTTAAAAGATGGAACAAAACGCAAAGTTGATTTGTCAAAAGCAGAAAAAGTATCGGGAATGACACTTTCAAACGGAACGTTTACAGATGTTACGACAAAAGCTGTTGCGGTTATTTCCAATGTTGATTTTCTTGATGTTGTTTCTGTTGAAGCTGAAATGGCAACAGGAGGAAGAAAAGGAGGTTCGTTAAATATTGCATACGGAAACGGCGGACCTACTGTGGCATCTGTTTCGACAGAGGTAACGGAAAGCACTTCTTCATACATGGCATGTAAGGGTGAATATACAGGTGCGGACGGCGGTTACAACGGAAAAGCCGATATGTATATCAGTGCAAGTGTTTCTGCTAAACCGTTTTCTGTTGAAGCATACAAAACGGAGCTTGATAATGCAGACGTAATTATTGCATATGCGGGAACGGTTCCGAAACAGGCAGGCTTCGGTACGGCAGATTCGTCTGAGTCAAAGGACAGAGTTTCTATAAATCTTCCTGATTCACAGTCACATGTACAGGAACTTGCAGAAGCATATCCTGAAAAGACAATTGTTGTAATGCAGACTGTAGGACAGATTAATGTTGAACCTTTTGCCGATAAGTGCAAAGCAATACTGTGGACATCTTACAACGGACAGACACAGGGAACAGCACTCGGAAAAGTCCTTACGGGGGAGGTAAATCCTTCAGGAAGATTATCGACAACATGGTATAAAAATGACGATGTCAACAAGATGGAGCTTGTCGGAACAACTAAGACTATAGGCGGAATAACAGGCTCATACACGGATTATAATATCCAGGCAGACGGAACTAATCCGGGACATACATATCAGTATTATACAAATACTCCTGTATATCCTTTCGGTTACGGTTTAAGTTATACGAATTTCCAATATTCGGATATGTCTGTTGACAAAACAAAAGCAGATGCAAACGATAAAGTAACAATTTCGGTTAATGTTAAAAATACAGGTTCAGTATCAGGAAAAGAAGTAGTACAGTTATATGTTTCACATCCGGCGGCAGGAAAGGGAACAACACCGGCAAAGCAGCTTAAAGGTTTTGAAAAGGTTGAGCTTGCTCCGGGAGAGACAAAGAAAGTAACATTTAATCTTAATGTTGCTGATATGTATCTTTTTGACGAGGCAGCACAAAAGGACATTGTTCCTACAGGAACATATACGGCTTATATTTCATCAAATGCAGATGATACAGCAAATAAAAAGACATTTGATGTTACGGGAACACTTAACAGTGTTTTGAAAAATGTTACGGCAATTCCTGACGGAGTTTCGGTTGACGGTCTTATTTGCGAAGATGGCAGCGGACTTGAAGCAGCTTCTGTAATCAAATCAAATGTAACGGCTGTTATGTCTAATGAAGTTATGGTTGATTTGACAGATAAAAATACAGTTGTCTTTTATAAGAGTGCCAATAATGACATTGCTTCGGTTGATTCTGATGGAAATGTAAAATCAGGAAAGAAAGAAGGTGTAACAACGGTTACTGTTTCTGTTACGGTAGACGGTGTTACAAAGACAGATTCTTATCCTGTTGTAAACAAATTACAAATCAAACCTTATCAGTCTGAAATAGATAATGCAAAGGCTGAACTTAAAACGGCATTTGACAGACTTCCAAAGTCAGCTTATTCTGAGAAAAATTACAGTGAAGTGACGGATATATACAATAAGGCCGTTGAAAATCTCGGAAAAGTTTCAACAAGAGACGAGCTTGACAATGTTCTTTCAAAAGCTGTAAATGACATGAATTCCGTAGATATGGATAAGCTTGAGTCTGTTTACAATATCACTTCGGTAAATCCTGAGATTATCAAATCTGGTGTGATTGATTACCGTGAGGGCGGAATTTCTGAATATAACGGGGCAACAGGCACAATTACAAATGCGTCACCTTATACGGGAATTGCGTTAAGCGTATCGGATAAAGACGGAAAAATAATAGACAATTCAAAACTTATATGGAAAGTTCAGAAAACAGACGATTCTGTACGTAAGACCGCATCTGTTGACGAAAACGGAAATCTTACGGTATACGGAAACGGAATAATCCAGATTACCGCAACAGACCTTGAAAATATGATTTGCGGAAAAATTACGGTTCATGTAAATACACAGATAGAAGCAGAGTATGCGGATAACGGCAACGGTGCCAGCCTGACGGATTCACAGAAAGGAAGCAGCGGCGGCTTTAATGTCGGCAGTGCCGGAGATACATGGATTGAATATAAGGATGTAAAATTATCAAATCTTGACGGTATCACTGCAAGATATGCCGGTAAAAACGATTCGGTAATCAATATAAGTCTTGATAAAAGTGCATTGCCTGATAAGCTCATCGCATCTTCGCAGGCAGCAGCAACAGGCACATGGGATACATGGGCAGATACACAATTTACGATTAACGAGGATGTAGTATACAATGCACAGCTTAACGGCCTGCTTGATGAGAACGGCTGTACGACGGTATATATACAGACAAACGGAAGCAATCTTGATTATTTCAGATTGAATTACATAGAAAATAATGATGATTTGCCTTATATCATAAGTAAGGTTACCAACAGGACAAACGGAAGAGCGAAAGTTACTATTAAATATCGCGGAAGCGTAAAATCATCAGATGTCAAGCTTACGGCACAGGTATTAAATGAAGATTCGTCTGTTAAGAGTACAGTTGAGACTGTTGTATCAGGAACAGGTGAATATGAGATTGAAACAGGAGCGGTTTCGGGTGATATAGTTAAATTTGCAATATATGATGCAAACGGAAAACAGCTTTCCGATTCATATAAAAAGATTTACAAGACACCTAAGGACAGTGAAATTGTAGTTTACAACCTTGAAAATAAGGAGTTTGATTATACAAAGCTCACAGGAGGTACAGATGGAACTGTTTATGCGGACACGGTAAACGGTCTTTGCGGATACGGTTCATGGACACTTGCCTCTAAAAAAGGAACATATACCTATACAGATGCAAATGATAAGACATATGAGTATTCATTTAACAAAGCATGGCAGGCAGGTTCGGGAAGCACGACAAAGAGAAGTCTTTATTTCACACCGAAAGCACCATGTAAGGTAACGGTTGTATTTTTGGGCGGTGATGCTGCAAGAAGCATGACTGTTTACCAAAGCGAAGATAATAAGGCAACTCAGCCGGGTACGGGTTCTGTGGCTTCTGTAAGTCTTGAAGTAAAAGATACACAAAATCCTGTATACATTTACGGCGGCAGCAGCAATAAACAGATGTTTGCTGTAATAGTAGAGTATTATGCCGACGGTGCAGGCGATTTGGAAGATGAAATAAAAGATATTGACACACCTGTTCAGTTTGTTGACTGGGGCGGTGCAAAGGCAGTTCTTACGAAAAATGACCTGACCGACAATACAAAAGTATGGATACAGGACAGCAACGGCACAATGACACAACTTAGTACGGAGTATTTTGCCGAAGCAGATGTTGCATACAATGCAAACGATAAGTATACAATAAATGCACTTGCTGTATATAAAGACAGATTATACGCATCATGCGATAACGGACTTGTGATTGTTTTTACAAGCTGTCAGAAGTGTTACAAGCTTAAAAAGGTCAGTGATTTCGATAATAAGACAATGACTATAGAAAATGATATTATGACTGTCAGCGACGGAACAAACAAAAAAGAAATCGAGATGGGAAGCATCGGAGGAAATTCGATAGAACCTGACGAAGCTAATGTTCTGCTCGCAAACGGTGCAAAGCTTATTGATGTAAGAACAGCGGAAGAATTTGAAGAAAAATGGGCAATAGACTCAATTAATATTCCGTTGGATACATTGGAGACGGGACTTAGTATTTATGACA
>ERZ779992.445-NODE-445-length-29486-cov-5.443444_pt1 | contig 29486 bp, 25 predicted proteins | sample MGYA00511934_ERZ779992 | MGnify/ENA primary metagenome ERZ779992 (study PRJEB29588, sample SAMEA2163248) | human gut metagenome | biome: human gut; feature: human-associated habitat; material: faeces | place: Denmark | collected 2008/2010 ...
TACTGTTCCAGTTTATAAAAAGAAAAAACGTCTAGTTATATCAGGAAAAGTCAATTGCTCAGTACTGCTTAGGCAGTACTACAGTACTCCCCTGAAAGTACTACAGTACTTCCTTGACAGTACTGCGGTACTTCCACGGAAGTACTGGAAATTATGAAGCTGATATAAATGAAGTTGTTATGAAATTGCTGCTTTATCAGCTGGCAGCACGCAGCTGGTTGAACAAGTCCTTCTGTTTTTCGGTCAGGGAGGTCGGGATATTGATGTGGTACGATACAATCATATCGCCGAACTGGCCGGTCTGTTTGTATACCGGGAATCCTTTTCCTCTCAAACGGACCTTCGTGTCGTTCTGTGTACCCGGTTTTACTTTCAATTTGACCATTCCGTCCATGGTCTTCACCTGTACTTCTCCACCCAGTACGGCTGTGTACAAGTCGATATTGACGTGGGTGTAGAGGTCATCTCCCTTACGTTCGAAGGTATCATCCTTATCGATGACAAAGGTGATGTACAAGTCTCCGTTTTCTCCTCCGTTCATGGCTTTCTGGCCGTAGCCTTTCAGACGGATGGTCTGTCCGTCGGCCACTCCTGCCGGCACAGTGATACGGATATTTTCACCGTTGATGCTGAAAGTCTGCTTGTGGGTGACGTAGGCTTCATTGAGCGACAAGTGCATCTGTGCTTCTATATCCTGTCCCCTCGACATGGTGTGGTATCCTCCTCGTCCACTTCTTCCGTGGCCGAAAAGCTGTTCGAAGAAGTCGGAGAAGCCGCTTGCCCCTGTTCCTCCAAATCCTTCCGTAAATTCACCGTCGTTCATGGAGTACCAGTAGCCGGAGCCACCGTGCTGTTGCTGTGCCCTGCTGTATGCCTCACGTTCCTGTTTAAACTCATCGGCATGTTTCCAGTGTTCGCCATATTCGTCGTATTTTTTACGCTTTTCCGGATCGCTCAATACTTCGTTGGCTTCATTCACTTGCTGGAACTTTCCTTCTGCCGACGGGTCATCCTTGTTCAGGTCAGGATGATATTTCTTGGCCAGCTTCCGGTATGCCTGCTTGATTTCATCCTGAGTGGCATTACGGTCTACTCCCAAAATCTTATAGTAATCAATAAATGCCATATATCAATCGTTTTAAGTTAGTTCCAAAATAAAAACTCTCGCCCACAATGGATGCAGACGAGAGTTTTCCGTTATTTGTGATGATTAATGTATTTCAATCACACGATTAATTTTTGCTTTTTCTTCCTGAGAATACTTTGGCAGCTCAATAGTCAATACACCATTTGCTACATTGGCAGTAATCTTTTCCTTATCGACATTGTCGGGCAAGTAAAGTGACTGCTGGAACTTGGTGTAAGAGAACTCACGTCGTAAGTATTTTTTGTTTTCCTTGTCTTCGTTTTCAACTTTCTTTTCCATGGAGATGACCAGTTCGTTTTCATCACCCAAGTGGATATTGAAATCCTCTTTAGTCATTCCCGGAACGGCTACTTCTACTTTGTAATCTTTGTCGCTTTCCACCACATTGATTGCAGGTGCGGTAGCGTTTGCTTTTTCCATCCAGTTGTTATCGAAGAAGTCATTAAAGATACTTGGTAACCAGTTCTGATTGTAATATTTTCTAGTCGGCATCATAGTTGTAATCTCCTATTTTTAGTTGTTAATCAATTTTGTTTCTGAACCCGAACCCTTTTGAAATTCAAGTTCACTTACTCTTTTGCAAACAGTGTACCACAAATCTTGAATGGAGGTTGTTGTAACTTCCATTTTTAATGTAGTACCTTTATTTTAAACCTTCTATGCCGATTTTTAAACCTTTGCAAACTATATTAGCTGTCTGATGGAATAGATTGTAACAAATTGTCACTTTAAGTTTGAATTGTAAAGACAAAAAGTCTTATTCTGTGACATATTGTCATTTATTCGCTCTTTGAATGCCGTAATCTGATGGAATGTGAAGACAGACGCTTTTCCAGCATCGGTGCGGGAATGATGGATTTAAGAGTATCTATGACCGCATTGACCATTCTTTCGCGGATAAAGTCTTCTTTGATAAGAATGGATACATGGCGCTGTGCCGGAGGATTTGCCTGGAGAGGCAGGACATGGGCTTTCTGTTTCTCGGTTAGCGACGCAATATGAAGCTCGGGGATGATGGTATATCCACCGTTCCGGTCCACAATTTTTATGAGGGTCTCGATGCTTCCGGCCTCATAGATGTGATTGCCGATGTCCTTGTTCTTGCAGAAATTCATTCCGCCGTTGGGCACACAATGACCTTCTTTCAGAATCCACATTTGTTCGGGAGGGAGGGTGCCGTTGGCGATACAGCTTTTGGCCTGGTCGCATGCTTCAGAAAAGTAGGCCACGAACTTCTCGGTATAGACCGGAATCTCTAACAAGCCGTTCAAGTCCTCCGGCGGGGTGGTCAGGATAATGTCCAGGTTGCCATAGTGCAGCTCCTGGAGCAATGATTTGTTTTCTTTCTCATCAATGAACAGGCTTACGTGCGGGTAGGTTTTCCGGAAATGATGGATAAAGTCGGGCACGAGGTAGGGAGCAATGGTGGGCAGAATACCGATACGCAGGTTACCGTTCATGCTGTCCGTTTCGTCGGCTACCACTTCCTTTATGCACTGGGTTTCATTCAGCACAATCTGTGCCTGACGGATGATTTTTTCGCCGATGCGGGTAGGGGTGATATTCTTCCGGTCGCGGTTGAAAATCTTGACATCCAGTTCCTCTTCCAGCTTTTGAATCATCGCACTGAGGGTAGGCTGTGTCACGCCGCATGCCTCGGCTGCAAGCACAAAGTGGCGGTACTTGTCCAGTGCCACGATATATTCCATCTGTTGTAATGTCATGGTTCAATAGATTTTATCAATACAAAGATAAATAAAATCTGTTGTGCCCCTGCGTATTTCCATCTACATTTGCATCAGAAACAAACAAAAAAGGTGTTGACAATGAAAAGGTTATTTCGTAATTGGGATGTTCTCCGGGTGATACGCCTCCTTTCGGGAGCAGTGTTTGCCGCTTATGGCATCTATGCCTCAGACTCCCTGATGATAGTATTGGGCGGGTTGTTGATGCTGATGGCTATGGTGAACTGGTCCTGCTGTGCGGCAGGAGGATGCGGCACCTCGTCCGGGAACAAAGCATTGTATAAGGATTTTGTGAAACCTTATCAGGCAACAAAGGAAAGTAAGTAAAAATTTAAAAACAGAAGAATATGAGTGCAGTACATTTAACCAAAGCAGATTTTTTGACAAGAGTAGCAAACTATGAAGCGAATCCGAACGAATGGAAATTCCTGGGTGAGCGTCCGGCCTTGATTGATTTTTATGCCACCTGGTGTGGTCCGTGCAAGATGCTGGCTCCGGTATTGGATGAGCTGGCCGATGAATATGCCGGACAGGTAGACATCTATAAGGTGAATGTAGACGAAGAGGAAGAACTGGCAGCCTTGTTTGGTATCCGCAGCGTGCCTTCCCTGCTGTTTGTGCCGATGAATGGTACTCCGCAGATGGCACAGGGAGCCTTGCCTAAGAAAAGCCTGAAGGAGGCTATTCAGAATGTGTTGTTGAAAAACGATTGAGGTGATATATTCAGACAACTATAAAAAAGGAGGGCTTTAGAGCTCTCCTTTTTTTATAGCTTCCATGATGTTGGCGGGAGCACGTTCGGCCAGCAATTCTTTTTTCATATAATCCATGTAAGGCGCTACGTGCTGGAAGAACTGATGGTATCCCTTGCACAGGTAGTTCAGTCCCGGCTCACCGTCGGCTGTGCGGGTGAAGCGGTTTTTCGGGCATTCACCGTTGCAGGCAAAGAGGAATTCACATTCCTTGCACTGGCGGGGAAGGGAGTCTTGTTTCATTTGTCCGAACTTCATCTGGCGTTCGCTGTACATCATTTCCACCAGTGTCTTTTCATGAATGTTGCCCAGCTTGTATTCCGGAAATACAAAGTGGTCGCAGGAATATACGTCGCCGTTGAATTCCATGACACCGGCATGTCCGCAAGTCTTGGCCATGGTGCAGACGCCCGGCTGCGCACCTACCCAGTTGGCCAGGGTAGAGTCGAACAACTGGATGAAGAAATTTCCCACATCCTGGCGTACCCATTCGTCAAACAAGGTGCAGAGGAAGTTTCCCCATTGTTCCGGTGATACGGAGAAATCGGCTAATTTCTCGTCTTTCTGTAACGGACTGGCCAGGTGACGGCCGTCGGCATGGGGGCTGATACGCTCTACAATTGGTGTAAACTGGATGTAGTGGCAGTCAATTTCCTTGAAGAAATGATAGAAGTCCAGCGGATAGTCTGCGTTGAAGTCATTCACTACGGCCAGGGCGTTCCATTCTACCCCGTGCTTTTTCAGCAAGTGGATGCCTTGCATTACCTTGGTGAACGACGGACGTCCCTGACGGTTCTTGCGGTATTCATCGTGGAACTCCTGTGGCCCGTCGATGGACACGCCTACCAGCCAGTTGTTCTTTTTGAAGAATTCGCACCACTCATCCGTCAGCAAGGTACCGTTGGTCTGGATACAGTTGTCGATGGTACGTCCCCCGGCATATTTCTGTTGCAGTTCCATTACTCGCTTGTAGAAGCTGAGCGGGCGCATCAGTGTTTCTCCGCCGTGCCAGGTAAAGAGTACCTGCGGCATGGTCTGCGAGCCGATGTATTCACGGATAAATTTCTCTAACAGCTCGTCGCTCATCACGTGCTTGGAGATGTCCTTGTATAAATTTGCCTTTTCCAGGTAGTAGCAATAGTCGCAAGCTAAGTTGCAGACTGCCCCTACGGGTTTTGTCATCACGTATAGCGGACGGGCAAAAGGTGCAATGGTTTGACTCATGGTATTGGGTTTAATAAGTTTCAAGTTATTTCTTTTCGTCGGACAGATGCGCCAATAGTCCTTCACACGCATCTTCCAGTATGTCGAGCACATTCTCGAAGCCTTGAGCGCCACCATAATAGGGGTCAGGCACATAGTCGATTACCTTGGTACGGCAGAAATCAGTCATGCGGTGAATCTTCTGTTCACTTTCCACGTCGGGCGCTTTGTCGCGCAGGGCATCGATGTTGCGGTCGTCCATACCTAAAATCCAGTCGAAGTGATAGAAATCTTCCGTGCGTACCGGACGCGAGCGGTGGGTCAGCTGGTAGCCTCTGCGGCTGGCGTGAGCCCGCATACGTTCATCGGGCAGTTCTCCTTCGTGGAAACCGCTGATGCCTGCGGAATCAATTTCAAACTCTTTTTCTCTTCCTGCCCGGCGTACCAGCGTACGCATGATTTCTTCGGCAGAAGAGGAGCGGCAGATATTGCCAAGACAGACGAATAATATTCTTTGTTTCATCATTTATCAAGGTGTAAATACTGTTTAAAACGTGCTACATCCGTATTCAGGATGAGGCTTTCGGGAAACTCGGTTTCCTTGACCAGCTCCAGGGCATGGTCGTAAGTTGCAATGTCGAATGAGATGTGTGCATCGCTTCCCAAAATGACGGGCACCTCATATTGCTTGCAGAGACGGAGTATCTCTAAGTTGTTGGGCCGTGCCTCCACTTTGTTGCGGCAAGGCTTCAAGGAGCTGTTGTTGATTTCCAGCAAGGTGTGATGGGCTTTTGCGGCCTGCACAATCGGTTCAAAAAGCAGCTTGGCCGTACCGTCACCCGGATGGCTGATGATGTGGGTGTAAGGATTCTCGATGGCTTTTATCATCCCTTGTGTATTTTCTTCGGGAGTTCCCGGTGTGTAGCACAAGGAATGAATACCTGCAATTCGCAAATCCAGCAAGTTCATGTGGAATTCATCCAAATCAAGCGTGCCTTGTGTGTCGAGGATATTGATTTCCGCCCCAAGCAGGAGTTCGATGCCGTACATCTGCCGTGGCACCACGTGCAGGTTGCGGAAGTAAATCAGGTGACAGCTTCCGGGAATGCCCGGTGTATGTTCCGTGATGCCGAGCAACTTCAGGCCTTTGTCGGCAGCTGCCCGTGCCATTTCCTGCAGACTGCTGAAAGCATGTCCGCTGGCAATGGTGTGCGTATGTACATCTAATTCTATCTTCATGTGTATAGGGTTTAGGTAGGGTCTACATCATAATATACCATCAGTGAGCGGAAGCGCTCATCTTCTATGAGGGTGCGTTGTACCTGCGTCAGGTAGCGGCGTACCTTGCTCATGGAAGCTTCCTGCTCTATCTTGATGACAATCTTCCGGATGAAAAGCGATTGTATTCGTGCCACGGGTGGTTTGTCCGGACCTAATATCCGTTCGCCCATGCCTTGTCGCAAGTGAGCGGCCATCAGGTCGGCTGCCTGGTTCAGAATGTCCTCCTTGCGGTGCTTCAAATATACATAAATCAGCCGGTAGAAGGGAGGGTATTTGAACAGGCTGCGTTCTTCCATCTGTTCCTGATACAAACGGGTGTAATCGTTGGCCATAATCTGATGAATAAGCGGATTCTCCGGCGACTTCGTCTGAAGCACCACCAGTCCCTGCTTGTTCTTTCGTCCGGCTCTTCCGGCCACTTGTGCCATGAGCTGGAACGCCCGTTCGTACGAGCGGAAATCAGGATAATTCATCATCGAGTCGGCATTCAGGATACCTACCACGCTTACCCGGTCGAAGTCCAGTCCTTTGGAAATCATCTGCGTACCAATCAGAATATCCGTCTTCCCCTCTTCAAAGTCGTTGATGATGCGCTCGTAGGCCGTGCGGGTACGGGTGGTATCCAAGTCCATTCGGGCCACTTTGGCTTCCGGAAAAATCTGCTTGATGTCGTCTTCAATTTTTTCCGTGCCGAATCCGCGGTTCATAAGTTCCACTCCTCCACAAGCCGGACAGGCTGTAGGCACGGCGTAGGTATAGCCGCAATAGTGACACGTCAGCTGGTGAAGCCCCTTGTGATAGGTCAGACTCACATCGCAGTTCTTGCAGCGCGGTACCCATCCGCAGGTGCGGCATTCAATCATCGGGGCAAAACCCCGTCGGTTCTGGAACAAGATGACCTGTTCTTTCTGCTCCAGTGCTTCCCGTATTTTCTGTAGTAAAAGTGGAGAGAACTGTGCCGTCATCCGTTTCTTACGGGCCAGTTCCTTGATGTCCACTAACTCAATGTGTGGCAACTGAATCTGCTGATGGCGTTCGGTCAGTTCCACCAGACCGTATTTCCCGTTTCGGGCGTGGTAATAACTCTCCAGGCTGGGAGTGGCTGTACCTAACAGGGTTTTGGCCCCATACATGGAAGCCAGCATGATGGCGGCATTCCGTGCATGATAGCGTGGGGCAGGGTCCTGCTGCTTGTAGCTTGTTTCATGTTCCTCGTCCACGATGACCAGTCCCAGTCGCCGGAACGGAAGGAATACCGAGGAACGGACTCCCAATATCACGTCATAACCTTGTTCGGTCAGTTGTTTTTGCCAGATTTCCACCCGTTCTGCATCCGGAAACTTGGAGTGATATACTCCCAAGCGTTTGCCGAATACCCGTCGTAACCGTTCGGTAATCTGTGTCGTCAGGGCAATTTCCGGAAGAAGATAGAGCACCTGCTTTCCGGCTTTCAGCACTTCTTCTATCAGGTGGATATAGATTTCCGTCTTTCCGCTGGCCGTCACGCCGTGGAGCAGACATACGTTCTTGGTCTGGAAGGAAGTCAGAATTTCATAAAAAGCCCGTTGCTGTGCGGGGCTCAGGGTGTGTAGTGGAACTGTTTCCGCATGGTCTCCCGTAAGTCGGCCAATCTCATGCAGGTACGTCTCCAGTATTTGTTTGTCTACTAAATTCTTGAAGACGGATTGCGTCTGTCCGGAGGCATCGAGCAACTCCTTCTTACTGACTTCCCGGATATTTTTTTCTTCGGCGTTCCATCCCGACAATTCAAGGTATTTCATCAGAATGGCCTGCTGCTTGGGGGCCCGTGCCAGTAAATCAAACTGAATGTGCAGGTGATGTTCGTTCTGCAACGCTTCTGTCAGTCGCACCCGCACTTCCGTACGCGGTTTATAGCTTCGTTTGATTTCTTCCTTGATGCAGATAGCCTCTTTCTCCAGCAGCGATTTGATGACCGGCAACAAATTCTTCATGCCGCTGGCCTTCTCCAGTTGGGTGACGCATTGCTCCGGGTCCGCACTGAGCAAGTCCAGAATACGCTGCTCCCGAGGAGGGAGCGGTTCCGAGGCTACAAAGTCCGGATTGTATTCCACCAATGTTTCGCTTTCCAGTTTCATACCCGAAGGAAGGGCTGCCTTGTACACGTCTCCCAACGTGCAGAGGTAATAGTCGGCCAGCCATTTCCAGAAAGAAAACTGCTGTCCTAACAAAACCGGGCGTGAGTCGAGCACTTCCGAGATGTCTTTGGTTTCATACGCCTCCGGAGCCGTTTCGTGTACCTTGGTGACAATGCCCGTATAAAACTTTTTAGGTCCGAAAGGCACAATGACCCGGCAGCCAGGCTGTATGCTCGCTTCCATACCTTCCGGAAGCGAATACGTGTACTGGCTGGCAATAGGCAGGGGTACTATGACATCCACGAATTTTTTCATATTGCAAAGTTACAAAAAGCCCCTCACATAGCTGGTTCCCTCCTGAAACTTTTATAGATTTGTACCTGCTGTTTTTAATCTTTAATTCAAAATGAAAATTTACAATATTGGAATCATCGGATGTGGTAGCATTGCGGCAAAAATGGCAGCCACGCTTGGAGGAATGAAAGGGGTGAAACGCTATGCCGTGGCTTCGCGCACGGTGGAAAAGGCAAAGGCTTTTGCCGAGAAATGGCAGTTTGCGAAGGCTTACGGAAGTTATGAAGAACTGGCTTCCGATGCGGAAGTGGATTTGATTTATATTGCCACTCCTCATGCCATGCACTATGACAATGCCCGTTTGTGTATTGAGAAGGGAAAGCCGGTGCTGTGTGAGAAGGCCTTTACGGCCAATGCCCGTCAGGCAGCCGACCTGCTGAAACAGGCTGAAGAAAAGAAAGTATTTCTGACCGAAGCCATCTGGACCCGTTACATGCCGCTTTCATTGAAGATTCGTGAGCTATTAGAAGACGGAGTAATCGGTACCCCTCATATCTTATCGGCTAATTTAGGGTATGTAATTGACCGGAAGGAACGTATCTTACGTCCGGAACTGGCGGGAGGCGCTTTGCTCGACTTGGGTGTGTATCTGCTCAATTTTGCTGCCATGTATTTCGGAAAGGAAGTAGCTTCCGTGAATTCCGTCTGTCAGAAAACGGATACGGGAGTGGATGCGCAGGAAAATATTACATTGCTGTTTAAGGATGGCAAGATGGCTGCCTTGCAGGCAAGCATTCATGCCGCTACCGACCGCATGGGTATCATTTCGGGAGATAAAGGCCATTTGATAGTGGAAAACATCAATAATCCGCAATCGGTCAAAGTGCTGGATACGAATTATCAGACTGTAGCCGTGTACGATGCCCCGCAACAGATTACAGGCTATGAGTATCAGGTGTACGCTTCACTGGAAGCAATTGAGAAAGGCGGGCTGGAATCGCCTTACATGCCGCATGCCGAGACACTTCGTATCATGCAGCAGATGGATGCCCTTCGCCGGGAATGGGGAGTGGTGTATCCTTGCGATAACGAATAATGATGTTATAATGATAAAGAACCAGAAAAGTTTAATTGTATGAAAAACAAGTTGATTAGCACATTGGTTGGTTTTGCCCATCAGGTTCCTTCTTGTTTGAGGGTTCTCAGGGTTTGCAGTGTTTGGCTGTTATTGAGCCTTTTTGTTTCTGCTAAGGCTGCAGAAAAGAGTGGGAATGTGGCTTATATGGATTCTCATGTCCGGATAACGGTTCTCTCAGACGGAGTGGTACGACTTGAGTATGTGCCAGATGGACACTTCGTGGATGAGGCTTCTTTTATTTGCGTGAATCGTAACTATCCGGAGGTGGAGTATAAAACTGTCAGTAAAAAAGACTGGATTGAGATTTCTACTCCTATGATGTCAGTCCTTTATAAAAAAGATAGCGGAAAATTCACGAAAGAGAATCTTTGTATAAAGTCTTCGAAAAATCTTTCACCTGCTTTTGAGTGGCGCCCCGGCATGACGCAGCAGGCTAACCTGAAAGGAACTTATCGTACGTTGGATGGACTTGATGGAGAATACCAGCGAATGGATTGGGTGAAAGATACACAGTCGGGACAGAAAATCAGTCTTGAAGACGGGCTTTTAGCCAAAGACGGTTGGACATTGATTGACGATTCACATGGTTTCTTATTTGATGGGGACAAGGACTGGAACTGGGTGAAACCTCGTGCTGAACGTGATGAGCAGGACTGGTATTTTATGGCTTATGGACATGATTATAAAATGGCCTTGAAAGAATTTACTCAGTTTTCCGGCAAGATACCTTTGCCTCCTCGTTATACTTTTGGCTATTGGTGGTCGCGCTATTGGTCTTATTCGGACAACGAACTACGCCAGTTGGTAGATAAATTTAACTTGTATCAGATTCCGCTCGACGTGTTGGTCGTAGATATGGACTGGCATTATACGGAACCGGGAAGAGGAGGATGGACTGGATGGACATGGAACCGGAACCTGTTTCCTGAGCCGGAAAAGTTTCTTTCCTATTTACAGGATAATCGCTTGAAAGTGACTTTGAATCTCCATCCGGCAGATGGAGTAGCTTCGTATGAGGAGAAATACAAGCAGATAGCAGAAGATATGGGTATCGATCCGTCTTCTGGAAAGAAAGTTGACTGGGTTTCTTCTGATAAACGTTTTATCAAAAGCATGTTTAAGCACATTCTTCATCCTATGCAGGAGAAAGGAGTAAGCTTCTGGTGGCTGGACTGGCAGCAACATTTATATGATACTCATATAGCAAATCTGTCAAATACCTGGTGGATTAATTATATTTTCTTCAGTGATATGGAGCGTCGGAACCAAGGCCGCCCTTTATTGTATCATCGTTGGGGAGGATTGGGTAATCATCGCTATCAGATAGGTTTTTCTGGTGATGCATTTGTTACCTGGAACTCCTTGAATTTCCAGCCTTATTTTAATTCTACAGCTTCTAATGTGCTATATGGCTATTGGAGTCATGATATTGGAGGGCATTTGGGGGATAGTATTAGTCCGGAATTGTATGTCCGCTGGTTGCAGTTTGGAGCTATGAGCCCGGTTATGCGTACGCATTCTTCGAAAAATGCTTCTTTGCGGAAAGAACCGTGGTTTTTTGGAGATAAATACCTGAATGTGATTAGAGACATCATTGTACGTCGATACGAAATGGTTCCATATATTTATACAATGGCTCGTAAGGCGTATGATGAAGGACTTTCATTGTGCAGGCCTATGTATTATGAGTATCCGGAATGTCAGGAAGCGTATGACTTTAGAAATGAGTACATGTTCGGAGATAATATGATTGTTTGTCCGGTTACGGCTCCGGGGAATAACGGCTATGCAAAAGTGAAGGTATGGTTGCCCGAAGGCGAATGGTATGAATTGTATACAGGTGAACGCCTGCAGGGAGGTCGTGTCTGGGAACGCTCGTTTGCTATTGATGAATATCCAGTATATGTGAAAGCAGCTTCGGTAATTCCTATGTATGATAAAGAGGTACGTCGTCTGGATAGAAATGATGAAGACATTGTGCTGAATGTTTTCCCAGGTAAGGGGGAATCTTCATTCTTGTTGTACGAAGATGCGGGCAATGACTGTGATTACGACAAACATTATGCGACGACATCTGTTAAGGTAACAGCTGCTGATAAGGAGACACAGATAATTGTGGAAAATCGTAAAGGAGAGTATGCGAATATGCCTTCTACTCGTCATTTGAAGATTAAGTTATGTGCATCGTGTATGCCTGACTGGGTTACGGTGAATGGAAAGAAAAGCTCTTGTTCATATCTTCCGGCGGAAGCATCGGTACTGATTGACCTTGGGGACTGTGATTTGACGAAGAGTCAGGAAATAAAGGTTGGTTATCCTGCTGCCCGTCCTCGCACAGAAGGATTTATAAAGGCTTCCAAAAGATTGTTGGAGGCGGTTGAGGCATTGAAATATAGGGATGCGGGAATTGTATTGAAGGATGAACTTGGTTCTATGGCAAGCATTTGCGAATCTGTGGCTTATCATCCTGAGAATATAAATGTTTTGCTGGAATCTTTCTGGAAGAAATACGATGACATGCCAGCGGTATTGGAAAGACAAGGGTTGTCTGCGGAAAATCGTACCTGGTTTTTGGAAAAGATAAACTGGGCAGAGGATTGAATCAGCCTTGTTTGATTGGCTTGCTATCAGATTATAAAAAGACCTCCTTTAAAGTAGGATGCTGCTTTAAAGGAGGTCTTTTTTATAGTATTCTATGTGTCTTTAGAAAAAATAAGCAGCTGAAATCTGCCAAGTGTTTTGTTTGAAACCGATAGTAGCTAAATCACTCGGGTCGCCGCTATGTATTTTTCCATTGTCTTTCAGGGCGAAATTATAGTTGGCACCTACCTTCAGATGACTGAGGAGTTTCAAACCTGCGCCTACATTGAAGCTGGTGGTATTCTTTTTAAATTCACAAACTTCACTGAACCAGCGGTCACCTACATTAAATCCGAACTGTGGACCTACGGCAACGTATGCACTGACTATGCTGCTGAAACCAATTGTCCAGTTCAGATTAATAGGAATTTCAATACTCTTTTTAGTTGCAGTTTCATTGTCTGCTTTTGCTCCGTATTGGTTGTAAAGTGCAGAAACGTCTACTCCCAAACCAAGAAGAGGCAGTGTGAATTCTGCTGTCGGACCGATAAAGAATCCGGCTCTGTTATCAGAATTTACTACATCTTTAGAAATGTACATCTTTGAAACATTCAAACCACCCTTTACTCCAAATTTTATTTGGGCTTGCGCCGGAATGGCAAGTGCCAGACAGGCAATTACCATCAGTGTAGATAATAACTTCTTCATATATTACTTTGTTTAGAGGTTTTCACAAAGGTAGATATTAATTGGAAATAAAAAAGGGGATTTTAGAAGAAAAGTGTAATTCGTCTTGGAATATTTATTATTAGACAAGTTTTATATAATGCTTTTACATTATACTTTATAAGTAAAAATAGGAAGCGGTTAATATTGGCGGATTTAGTCTGTTTGCTTGCTGTAGACATCTCTATACCATGATGTTAAATTGTAATGTTGATATTGTTGAGGGTTGCCTTTTTTCATTAGATAGGTACTGAGTCCACAACATGTATGAATGTCGAATCCATAAGCTTCTCCAGGAATAAACTGTGGGGTGGCAGCGGCGTAGGTTACAATTTGTCTGAAAATCTCATCGGCAGCAGGCTCTAAGGTCTCATCGGCCAGTAAGAGAGATTCTTTGAGATCGAAGAAGAGCGGTTGTATCCGACGGTCAAAATGTTGAAGTTGAGATAAGTCTTCGTCTGTGAACTCATGGTTCAGAAAGGCAGTTCGGGCCAGATTGGCCAGTTGAGGAAGCGCTTCAGTATGGATTACGCTGATAGTGGCCGAGCGGTAGTCACCGTTTTGGCTGTTCCAATGGTCAAAGTAGGATTGTGCAAATCGTTCAAAGCGTCCTTCTGTATTGCTAAGTAAGTAGGGCAGAGCGATGGGATAAATGGCTTCCATGCCCGGACTGAGAATTTCTGTAGGCGAGGCTATAAGAACTTCTGTTTTATCTTTCAATTCGTAGGCTACTTCGACTGAGCCCATATAGCATTCTTCGAATAGGATAAATTCCCATTTCTCTCCTTTGGGCATGGGTAAGTATGCAGCAAAGTCGGTTAGTTCCATTTCGCCGTTGCTGTCGTTGATAACGGTGCGCGTAGCTTCTTGCTTAAAGGAAAAGCTCCGCTTGGGGCTATTGGCTGGAAGCCATGCTGTGCCATGAGAGAAGCATATTAGTCCATAATGTTCGGCTGGGCAAGAATGTATTACGCGTTCTAAAACGCTTTGCATGAACAATGGATTGGATGAGTCGGGATCTGTGTATTCGGCTATGGTCGTTGTCTGAATGGTGGTGAGTACATTACTTACCTTGAGAAGACTTGCTTTACTTCCCTGATCGTAATAGATGAATAGTCGTGTACGGATACTCTCAAGTGATTGCATACCGGAACAGAGTGCTTCAATCTTGCGTTCACATTCTCCAGACAGATTGTTATCGGCTGCCAGATAGGCTATGATAACACGCTTGCAGGGGAAAGAAGTATGAGGTGCTTCCTTCTGACATGCGGTAGATAACAGACCGATTAATATAAAAAGAAAATATCGGTACTTCATGGAAGAAAAATAGAAAACGAAGACTTCATCCTCGCTTGCCGAGGCAATGCCAGGGAAAGTGGGATGAAGCCTGTGATGAATAAGTGATAACCAATCTTTAAAATTGGTTATGGGAAGTTGGATTATTCCAGAACTTCGAGTTTAAAGTTATTTTCAAGTAAGCTCTCTCCTCCGTATAAGTCAATAATTTTTTTCTTTGCTATGATCGTGTGGATCGCATTTTGTACATCACCTACTGTAGCACGGTCTGCATTCAAAGTACCGAATGCTGCATCTTCTTTATAAATGTATAAGGTATGTCCTTTTTCAGTACCTTTCATTGTAAATACTTTGCCAGCACTTAGTTCATTGTTCAGGATGGAGGCATTTGACCAGCAGTTAATGTTTTCATTGAACATACCGGCTTCAAAGAAAGCAGTACCATCTTTTGGGCCTTTATTAACAGTTATTTCACCATTGTGGAAACCTCCCTGGAAGCATACTTCTTTAGCGTCAGCTGTAATAGCTGCGTAGGTTGCTCTGTTGAAATCAATTGCAGCAGCTTTAGCCGTGATTGCGCCGTAAGTACAAGTTCCTCCCTGGAATACTACCTTTCCGTCAGCGACAATCTGTGACTGGATAAATGTACTGTTTTCTCCTGTCAGTGTGACATCTGATTGGCTGACAATGTTAATTGAATTACCTACAGTAAATTGACAGTCATTTAATGTAACGACCAATGGTGAAGTCAGATTTATGTAGTCAATAGCTTCTACATTAGTCTGTTTGCTGATTTCAATGTTGATCACTTTGGCTTTTACACCTTTGAAATCGAGTGTCTGGTCCAGAATACCTGCAGTAGTGGCTTTAAGTGTCACATTCTGTATTTTCTGTCCATATTCACTTGTACAAAGTTTCTCAATGTAATCGATAACGGCTTTTACATTGCTATTGTCCAGTCCAGCCGCTTCACTTGTTTCTACTCCAGTAATATATCCATCTGCATCTCTGGTAAATGAAAGAGTTGCTCCTTCCACATCAGCAAATTTATCGGCATCGATAGTTCCGTTTTCATCACTGTGCATGATTTCTTCGTTGGTGAACATGTCGTTGACAGTGATGTCAAACTTCGTATCATAAGAATAGAAGTTACCAGCCAAAGTAGTCAGGCAGTTACGCATGATAGGAATGTTATTCATGGCTGTGGTTTTAAGAGCTGTTGCTCCCGTAGGATCAGTATATCCTTTGCTTTCATCTCCCTGGTGATACAGTGTCAGTGTCACAGGGATACCGTTTGCCTGGTCAGTTCCCACAGGCAAGAAGTAGTTGTAGTTGATTACCGGATATGTTGCTGTTTTGCTATTTCCGTCAGTGACGTCTTCGTAATTGGCGTCAACCCAAGCTGTGTATAAGTCACTTTCAGCTTCGATAACCGGTCCTTTTCCCCATTGGTATCCATGCACAAGTGTCCATGTTTCTTCATTTGTCTGGTACTTAGTCGTTCCATTCAGTGCGTTGAATTCGGTGTTCAAGCTGGTTTGGATTTGAACCATATTCATTGCATTGTTGAACTTTGCCGGATCTAATACTTTCGCCCATGCTTCTTCACCCTGGTAGTCAGTCATGATTACGCGCAGTTTACCCAATGAGCGTTTAGCTTCCATTTGGATGGTTGATACGCTTGTTTCAGTGCCTTGAGCATCATAAGTTACGTATGTTCCGTCTCCTTTTACCATAAATGTTACATTGTCGCTGTAAGCATCACGTAATTCCGGACTCAAAGTATGATGTTTTGTATCACGAGGCATCATACTTACTTTTTTCAGGTTTTGAGTGTTGTAGAATGCATCTGTTTCTTTGGAGTCGGTTCCCGCAAAGTCTACCCACAATACAGCGATGTATTTGGTTTCTGGTACCAAATTCAGGTTGTCGATATTGATGGAAGCATCTGTTCCTTCACCAACGAAATGCTCATAAACGGTTGCTACTGGTGCTGCATCAGTCTCAGCCTGGCTTGCCTCGAAAATCTGAAGTACAGCACGAGGAGTATAACCTGCAAATGCGGGGCATTCTTCACCATTGTGAGCTGCTTTTTCTGTCCAATAATTGCTCCATCCACCCATGTGAGTTTGAATGGCATAAGTGCTGATTTGGTTTCCGACTCCGATCTTGAAAGATACCGGAAGCGTTTGGCTGGTTTCCATTTGAGTGGAATCAGAAATGATTTCTTCGTTGTTACAACTGGTGGTCACTAAAGCAGATGCCGCAATGAATGACCAAATTAAACTTTTGTTCATACTTTTGGATTTATGAATTATTGATATAAAAAATAAATTGTTCTTATAGGGTTTCTTCATTTATTGGTTTATCAAAGAATGAAGTATCAGTTGGTTTCCTTCTGTTGGTTGAACTGTGACTTTTTGATTTGTCTGAACAAATAACCGAAGAGGAGTAGGCTGGCTGTTTTCTTCCCATTTTATACCGTATGGAACTTCATCTGCCATGATGTTGACACTGAGATTGCATCCATCGGCAGGAGCAAACACGTATCCGTAGGGTGAGGTATCCGTAGTTTCACCCAGTCGGATGTGGTTCCCTGTGACTTTATGGGTAATGGCATCAAACGTGGTGACTGTTTCGGTTGGGCTATTGCTATCGAATGTACAATCAAGGCTGTAAGGACCAGCTGGTATTCCTGATATATTCTGAAATTCGATTTTCACCAAAGGCCGTTTAAGACTGAGAGTAAGAGTCTGATTTAAATCATCATTGTTTACTCTGTAACCGGTTTGTGTATAGAGATAGGCATCTTCGGCATCTACGCCCGAAAGAGGCTGATTGCCGATGGGCGTAATGGCACGTAGGTCATCTATATTATAAAAGGTAGTTTGAGCTTTTGTGATAGTTGTTGCATCAGCCGGACGTACATAATCGGCCCATGCCACCAGTGTATAGCTGGTATGTGGGACCAAATTCAGATGAAGATTGGAAAAAGCATCAGTGAGTTGGCTGCCGCCTTCGGGAGCTATTTCACTATAAGCAGTAGTACGGGTAACTTCTTTTTCTGAGGGGATACCGTTGGTCTCGACAAATGCAGCCACGGTATAGCGGACTTGATATCCTTCTGGAATATAATTGTTACCTCCCGCACGTGAATTATTATTGTATTGCGAGTTGACAGCTAATGTCAGATTCAGTGTAGTAGTTTCACTTTTCGGATAAACTTGTGGCTCGTCTGATTTGGTACAAGCTGCCAGACTCATACCTGCAATCGAAACAATGAACAGATGTGGTATATTAATTCTCATGTCTTTTTAATATTAAGGTACTTCTACTATGATTTCATCATCAAAAGAGTCGTCTACTGTAGGTGCGTCAGCTGCTTGCTCGGTTAGTGCGGGAGCATAAACCAAAGTGGTATGGTTGCGTTGTATGCCTACGGTCAGGCTTCCGCTGTTGTGTATTAGTTCACCTGAAGCATTGTAGCTGGAAATATTCAGATAATAAATGTTCTGTGTGTTATCAGCTGTTCCGATAAATATTAGGTCTTCATTCAACTGTATATGTTTTTCGCTCAGTTTTTTGGGAATAGCAGTATAATTCATATTTGTTTCCCCATTAACACTTCGTTGACTATACACATTGTATTGTCGTGATACCCACAACGAGTAATTAGTTTGTGTGGTAGCCGGTAGTTCAGCGTTAGGACCATATTGGGTAAAATATGTTTCAAGGTCATTACTGATTACTTTATATTTCCCGAAGGGACGTTGAAGTTTTAGAGTTTGTGCAGGCAAGGTGATTCCATTATATTCGTGTGCGTATGCTGTATAGTCTACGGATAAAGAGGCAGTAAAGGCATCCTTCAAGTCAGTGGCTCCCAAAGAGTTCATACTTACCTGTAAGAGGTTCTCTGTGTTGAAGTTTGGGTTATTGTCTTGATTCTTAGCTATAGGTTGTGCCCAGCATAGGATAGCTACTTTCATGGCAGGCAGATAGGTGTCAATAGTAATGCTGTTCTCTCCTTCAGTCCATGTTTCTCCATTATAAATGGTGTGTTCTAATAATGTTTCGGGTAGATTATCTTCATTCAGTGTCCAGTATTCTACAATATATTGTACACTATTTTTTTCGATATCTGCTTTATCAGCATAGGTCTGCATAATATCTTCTTCCCATTGGGTGTCGAAAGTAAAAGTTAACGGAGTATGGCAGATATGCTTGTCGTGCGGGTGTGGAAAGTCACATAAGACCTTCTTTTCGCAAGAGCTCAGGAGGAATGCCGTACCTGTCAGTGCGAGTATTCCGATGATAATTACTTTTATTTTATTCATGTTTTTTTGTTTTTATCTTCCGGATTTATGAATGTATGCTTTGGACATCAGAAACGATAGAGTATGGAGGCTTTCAGTTTGGTTGGTCCCCAGTAGTTCTTGCTATGATGTTCTTTGAGTGCATTGCAGGGATCGAACCAATAGTAGCTGTCAAAGTCTAGTCTGTTGTATCCGGCAGAGATTCCTAAATCAAAGAACCAGTGTTTGGATTGATTAAATTGAAATATATATCCGTATGAAAGTCCCAGACCACGTCCACGTCCTTGATACCCCGTATCTCCGAACTTGATGTCATATTCTCCGTATTGACCATATAACCCAACATAGTGACCTTTCCATGTTTTGTCGTCGCGCAGGTAGTAACGTAATTCTGGAGAAACGTATGCTACGCGGAAGTTACTTCCTTTAGCAAGGTCATCGTTGTACCAGCGGTACACTCCTTCAACAGAAAAAGAGAATTGGCGGGCGAAGTACCATTCTAGTTCAATATTGGGAGTGATAAGCATTGCCCAATAAGCCAGGTTTGTCTTGATTCCCATGAATGGAATGTGTGAATTGGGGATAGAAGTCGGTTGAGGCTTTTGCCGTTGAATAAAGGTGTCAGTTTGTTGTACATCTTTTTCTTTTTCTACGATAGCAGTTGTTTGTGGACGCTTGATTTTGCGTAATAATTGAACGGTACTTGCATTGCGCAGGCGTGGATAATACTGCTCGAGAATAACACGGTACGTATTATCGGGCAGTTCTTTTAGGGCCTTATCAGGCTCTTCTCCCATAGATGATTGATCAATAATGTGGAGGATTTTTTCTTTTTGAGTCAGGTTACTTTTCTCAATCATGATACGCAGTTCCTTCCAATTTTCTCCTGCGCCGTAGGCTTCAATAAGCGAGGCCGGTACGTTTGTGTGTTGTAGTACATATTGGCGCAGTGCTTCTGCTCGTTTTTCACTTAGAGGCTGATTGATTTTGATTGGTCCATCGGGTGAGGCATATCCAGTAATGGAGATCTTACTAATTTCATATTCCTGGGTAGATATGATTTCCGAGATTCTTTGTGTCAGTTGGCTAAGTGCCACCTTGTTATTATTATAATTTTCATCCAGTGAACTTTCATTAATTCGAAAATGGACATACCAAACTTCGGGTGTATTGTTTTCGGATGAAGCCGAAGCATCAGATATTTGTCCCCATATACAGCAGCTCCAGCAGAATATCGCGGCTAATACGGTGTAAAGTTTTTTTTGAGTCATAATTTATATTTTACTTTTTATTTTTCTGTTTTGTCCAATCTGAGTTTTTAAGTATGTAAGCTTAACGTAGCATCCGTTTTTTTGTATGATGGCACAAATTTAGAGTCTTGCTTATGCCTAGGGCTGTTAATAGTGGAAGAGTTTGTGTCAAAACAGTGATGACATGAAATTTTCTTATGACAAAAAGATAAAAGATAGTTGTTTTCTGTGTATAAATAGTATCTATTAGTTTTGAATTTATTAAGTAATAGGGAATCACTTCCTCTTTAGAAAAGGAAACAGGGTGATTTTTTTAATATTCATATTATAAGGTGATTATCTTTATGATAAAGATGCGATATGGTAGATATTTGTATAAAATGGGATTATATTTATACATTTAGGTATATGTGTATTAACTTAAAATATAATTGGCAGTCTTAAAGCGGGCTAACGGACTGTTTTTTTGAAATGAATAGTTAATTTTGCCTGCAGTTAATTGATATTGTAACAAAAATATGAGAAAGTTTATAGGCACTTTATTGTTTTTTTTATGTGGATGGATAATGGTAAAAGCCATGAATCAAGTTCCAGATTCGTTATCAAGAAATGCAATTGAAAAATTAATTTATTCTTATCCTGACTCGGCTCTTCAGCGTCTGGAATTAGCCCGCGACCGGAAAGCTTTACCAGATTACCAATTGGACTGGTTAACTGCTGATGCTTATTTGCAAAAAAAATATTTTCGTCTTGCTCTAAAGTATCGGAAGCGGGTATTGGAATGTGATTCTGTGCAGATGAAACAGTCATATTATTTGAATGCACTTCATAATTTGTGTGAGGCTTACATGATGGTGGAAGACTATGAACAGGTTCTGAAAGTTACTCATCAGAATATAGCCATTGTGGATAAAATGGATAAGCAGTTTAGAGATCAAAAGACATTTCCTTATTGGTATATGGCTCGTGTGTATTTTAAATTGAATGATTATGAAAAGGCTTTTCCTTTGTTACAAGAAAGTATGAAGTTGTATGATGAACGTTTGCAGCGATTGATAAAAAATAAGAAGTATATCGCGCATTCGCTTTATGAAAAGGTGAGGCGGCAGGTACAAATATCGGTTGATTGTTATGAAATGGAGTTGTATGAGGATTCTTATCGTTATGCAGAAGAAAGTTATCGTACATTAGATGAAGCTTCTTCTTTGGTAGGCGTTCCTGATGCGAATAGGAGCATTCCGCTTAAAGTCTATAATGCGATAAAGTCATCTGTCTATAGTTCATTGGCAGTTTCTGCCAAAAAGTTGGGGAAGAAAAAAGAAACTCAGAAATGGCTTCTTTTATTGGAAGAGGATGCGGAATATAAGGATTTATTATCGGCTTATATGAAGATGGAGGAGTATAGCCGGGCATTGCCTGTATTAAAGGATTGGTTGAAGACGGAGGAGGCCAGTCAGATTTCAGAAGATAGTCAGAGATGCTATCAGTGGCTGGCTACTTGTTTGAAGAAAACAGGACATGTTGGGGAAGCTTACCAATATATGGAGAAGGCCGATTGTGTGAAGGATAGTCTTTTTGATCGGTTGTTGGAGAGTGGGGCTCTGGAGTTTTCCATTTTGTATAAGACGAAGGAGAAAGAAGCCCAAGTACATTTGTTAGATGCAGAATTAAAGACACAGCGTGTTGTGACATGGTTGGTGGTGATTGTTACATTGGTTGTAATTGGCTTTCTATGGTATATCTGGAAATTATATCGGGAGATTAAGCGGAAGAGTTATGCTATGGTACAACAGATAGAGTCTTGCCAGTTAGAAAAACAAAGGTTAATGGCTTTAGTAAGTACTGCAAACTCTTCCTTGAATGGGGAGAAGGTGAACGAATCTAACGACTTGATAATGGAAGAAGAACAGCTTTTCTTGATGTTGGACAATGCTATACGTTCAGGAAAACTTTTCCTGAATCCTTCTCTATCTGTTGAAGGATTGTCAGATGCGTTGAAAATAAATAAGTCGCAGATTCGTTCTTTAATTCAGAAAGCTACGGGACTGGGAGTTGTAGCATATTTGAATAATGTTCGTCTGGAATTAGCTTTAGAACAGTTAGCCAATACTAATGATACAATTGAAGCAATTGCAGATGAAACCGGTTTTGGTTCTGCACGTAGTTTTTATCGGATTTTTAAAGATAAATATGGGATGACTCCTAATGATTATCGTTTATTGGTAACGAAAAAAGGCTAACGGACGTATTAAAACTTTTAATTCCCAAACCGTGAGGTATCCACCTCCTTCACTTCTTTTTTCTTGTAGCCGCCAAAGCGGTAGCTGAACGAAAGGGTAATGCTCTGCATGTAGCTTTTGGTATTCATGTCGAGATGTTGCGCACCGTTCCGGACTCTTGTTTTGGGATTCATCGTATTGAATAGGTCACGTCCTTTCAGTTGAAGCGTGGCTTTGTCTTTGGCAAAGGTATAGCGCAGGGCTGCATCTACGAAGGCCACTGGCTGAATGTCGTAACTGCCTTGTATGGATTTTGTTTGTCCGAAAGCGGTAACCTCCATTTTCAGGTTGGGCTGGCGGCATAGCTGGAAGGTATGTGTCCAGTGGCCTACGCCGACCCATTGCTTCTGATTGAAAGGTGCATCGTAATATACACTGGCCTTGTCGTGTTTCAAGGTAGCCTGCAGGGTGAGACGGCTGTTCCACCAGCTTCCTGCCTTGAAAGGGAGAATGGCGGTGAAAGAAAGGTCCTGAGTGTAATCCCAGTTCTGCCAGTTGTAGATGGCTTTCAGACGGTCGGAATCCAGGTAGACGGTCTGCATGAAGTAGTCGGGTGTATAGCTGTAGCTTGCCTGAAAAATGTATTTGCTTTTCAGAATGTAGGTCAGGTCGACGTTGTAATCGGTGTAGGGACGAAGGAACGGATTGCCCAGACTTTCGTTGTAACCGTTCAGGTAGCTGGTGGCGCCACTCAGTGTCCAGTAATCGGGATAGGTCTTGTCGGAGCTGAAAGACAACTGGAGAATGTGCGAGGCAGACGGCATGTAGTTCAACTGGAGAGTGGGGTAGACAGCCCATTTCCGGTAATCCTGCATCTGGTAGTATTCCAATGTGGCAGAGGCACTCAGGGTCCATTGGGAGTTGAACGCCTTGTCGAATCCGGCGTAGACGTTATAGGTGTATTCACGGATACGGCTGTGCAGGTTGTTGCCTTGCATTTCCGGCAAATCATAGTTTTGGGTGTTCCGGTTGTTGACGTAGGTAAAAGAAGTCCCGTAGTTCAGGGTCCAGTTTTGTGGCAGTGTGTGATGCTGGTCGGCATAGATTTTCCAGCGGTCAATGTGCTGGTCGGAACAGCTTATGAAGCGGGTTTCTACCTCTTCCGGACTACGATCGAAAAAGTTTTGCGTATCGGTCGAGGTAAAATACGTGTAGTCGGCTCCTGCCTGAAATCCGAATCCGGAGGTATAATACAATGCGACATTGTGCATCTGATGGTGAGCCTGGGAATGATTGAATGATTCGGAAATATTCCCGTTGGAATGGCTGTCGCCGGTTTTGTCCGGACTGAACTGGGTGGTATAGGACAAGTTCAGCGAGTTGTCTTTATCAAATTTATACGTCCCTCCGGCGCGCAGGGTGTGCGTCAGGCTACGTCCTTCATTGTCCGTCACCTGATTCACGTCATATACCTGTTCCTTCACCGTATGACGGGCGATAAAATCAATGTAGCCACGGGTATAGTTGCTCTGAAGATTGTACATGAAATCGAGGTCAATTTTAGGAGAGGTATAGGCCAGTGTGACGCCTCCGTTGCCTCCGGCTTCTTTCTGCTGTTTATATTCACCGTTGACTTCTCCTTGCAAGCCTCCTTCGCCGGGTTTATATCCTTTCAGTACGAGGTTGATAGCCGCACCACGCACGTGGTATTGCGGAGGAGCGCTGTACATCACTTCCGCTTTTTCCACGCGCGAGGCCGGCATACCCTTTAAGAGAGTGATGAGTTGTTCGTAGGTCATGGACGAGGGACGTCCGTTCAGCAGCAAACTGACTCCGCCTGCTCCGGCCAGTGTCAGTACATCGTTCTGTTCGATGATGCCCGGAAGCTGTTTGAGGGCTTCGTACGCGTTGGTGACCAGCCGTTGGGAGGTCAGTTGCGGCATGTCATAGGTCAGTCGGTTGCCTTCCACAGTGACCAGCGGGCGTTCGCCTTGTACCACGACTTCCTGAAGGGCATAGTCTTTCGGTTGCAGTGTAAACGTGCCGGCATCGGTCCCTGTGCCTTCTTTCTCCTGCGGTTCATATAGCAGGTGTTGGAACAGCAGACGATAGTGTGCCGGCTGGTGATTCAGCAGGAAAGTACCGTCAGCATTTGTAATGGTAGCTTCTACAAATATGGAATCGGGTGTTTGAAGCACGACCGTAGCCCCGTCAATAGGCTGACGGGAAGGGTCGGTAACTTTGCCTGTGATGATTTGTGCGGTGGCTGTTCCGAGCATCGTACCGAGCAGTAACAAGATGCTCACTAAAAAATACTTTTTCATATCGTTCGTGTCTTTATCTTTCATTATCTTTGACACTGCAAAACTAAAAAGCCCGTTTCGCTTTTTGGGTTAAGGCAAGGTTAACGCTACGTTAACGTCTTTCGTTTACGTAAAGAATATACGCTTATGAAGATGAAACACATTCGCTGGATTGCGGTAGTGGGACTGATTGCGATTGTCGAACTACAGTATGTCTGGCTGGTCAACACTTACAAACTGACCCGTGAGAACGTCATGCGGCAGAGCCATGAGCTTTTTAAAGATGCGGCACTTAAGGAGGCTTTTGATCGGATGGGCCTTTGGAAAGAGTTGCATGGGAAGAAGGATTCCACGTACACGTATCGGTTTGACCTGAATGAGGACGTGGAGGATGAGGAAACACAGACTCCAACTCCGGAAACACGTCAGTTTATTGAATCGGCTGTGTTCATCGCCATACAGGAAGGGGTATCGAATACGTTCAAGATGGATGTGTCCTTGCATAATCTGGATTCTATTTATGCCCACATGCTGGATTCGGTCGGTATCCCGGCCAAGGTATCGACTTGTATGACGGATTCGTTAGGTAATGTGTTGCGGGCATCCTCTCCACAGGCAAAACTGGAAGGACAAAAATACTTAAGGACAAGGCTGGTACCTATAAATAGGGCATATACCCGCTATCTGCAAGGGGTGATTCTGAATCCTTACTGGGTGATTTTCCAGCGTATGATCCTCTTGCTGATTGCCACGGTGCTGATTATGGTACTGGTCATTATCTGTATTGTGTATCAGATTCGTGTCATTATCCGGCAGGATAAGATAGCCAAGATGAGGGAGGACTTTTCGTATGCCATGATTCACGACATGAAGACTCCGCTGAGCTCCATCCTGATGGGGACGGAGATTCTGGAAAGCGGACGCCTGGACGGACAGCCGGAAAAGAAAGAACGTTATTTTCGTATTGTGAAAGAGGAAGGAGAGCATCTGCTGGCGTTGACCAACAAGGTACTGACGCTTTCTAAACTGGAGAATCATGCATTGAAATTGCAACAGACGGATTGTCTGCTACGCCCGATTCTGGAGGATTTGGCGGAGAAGTATAAGGCAAAAACTGCCAAGCAGGTTGCGTTTGTATGGAACTTGCAGGAAGAAGTAGTTTGGGCAGATGAGGAATTTCTGAGGGAAGCGCTCAGTAATTTGATAGACAATGCATTGAAATATTCGGGTGAAGCCGTGGAAATTACATTCCTTTCGGAACGGAAAGCGGATGGAGCGGTCTGTGTGACAGTAGCCGACAATGGTTTCGGTATTCCGTTGAAAGACCAGCGGAAGATTTTTGAGAAATACGAACGGGCGGCAGCCAGTGAACGCAGTCGTTCCGGTGGAGCATCTGGTTTCGGACTGGGACTGAATTATGTGCTTCGGATTATGGAAGCGCACGGCGGACGGGTCACGCTGGAAAGCATGGAGGGGGAATACAGCCGGTTTACCTTGGCTTTTCCTCCGGAGAGTGCCCTGGAGAATAAAAAAGAGGAACGATGAAATGGAAGAGATAATCAAATTGTTGTTGGTGGAAGATGACGCGAATCTGTGTTATATCATTCAGGGTGGTCTGGAGGATATGATTGGAGGGTATAAGGTGCTGACGGCATCCAATGGCGAGGAAGGACTGGCCGTTTGGAAGGCACAGCAGCCGGATGTCATCGTAGCCGACATTGAGATGCCGGTAATGGACGGATATGAGATGGTACGGCGTATCCGGGAGCAGGATGAGCATGTGCCCATCTTGTTTACTTCCGGGCGTGTGTCACCGAAAGATGTGGTGAAAGGTTATGAACTGGGTGTGAATAACTATGTCAAAAAGCCATTTCTGGCCGAGGAACTGCATGCACATATCACGGCATTGCTGAAGTTGACGCGAGGGATGTCGGTGCAGAAAGAAGTCCGGGAGGTACCTATCGGGAAACTGTTCTCGTTTGATACGGTGCGTAGCGTATGGAAGCAGAAAGGGGGAGAAGAACGGATGCTGACGGTGCGGGAAGCCGATTTGCTTCGTATGTTGTGTGAACACAAGGGACAGGTCGTGCGGCGGGAAGTCATCTTGTCGCGTCTATGGAATACGGAGGAAGATTATTTTGCTTCGCGCAGTTTGGATGTATTCGTGTCTCGCTTGCGCAAACTGTTAGCGGCCGATGATACGGTGGAACTGAAGACCGTGAAGGGAGTGGGTTTGATGTTGGAAGAAAAAGTCTAATTTAAAATACAAAACGAATATGCAATATTTTAAAAGTGATTACATGGAAGGAGCGCATCCGTTGATTCTGGAGCGCTTGTGTCAGACGAATATGGAGAAAACTTCGGGCTATGGCACGGATGAGTATTGTGCATCGGCTCGCCGGAAAATTGCAGAAGCTTGCGGGTGTCCGCAGGCGGAAGTACATTTCATGGTGGGAGGTACACAGACCAATGCCACGGTCATTACGGCCTTGCTTCGTCCGTATGAAGGAGTGATTGCAGCAGAAACGGGTCACATCAACCAGCATGAAGCCGGAGCGGTGGAAGCAGGAGGACATAAGGTACTGGCTTTGCCTCACCATGAAGGAAAGCTGGATGCGGCAGAAGTAGACCGTTATGTGACGGCTTTCTATCAGGACCCGAGCTGGGATCACATGGTGGCTCCGGGAATGGTGTATATATCGCATCCTACGGAATATGGTACACTTTACACGCTGGATGAACTGAAGGCTTTGTCTGCTGTGTGTCGTAAGCATAAGATTCCGTTGTTCCTCGACGGGGCTCGTCTGGGTTACGGATTGGCAGCACGGGATACGGATGTGACTTTGAAAGACATCGCTTCCTTGTGTGATATTTTCTATATTGGCGGAACCAAGGTCGGGGCTTTGTTTGGCGAGGCGGTCGTAATTCCGCAGCCCGGACTGATTCGCCAGTTTGATACAATTGTCAAACAGCGGGGGGTGTTGCTGGCCAAGGGACGTCTGTTAGGTTTGCAGTTTGATACCTTGTTTACAGATGGCTTGTACCTGAAAATTGCCCGTCATGCCATTGATATGGCTGACCGGATTGTGGAAGGATTGAAAGCAAACGGTTATACATTTTACATTCGTCCGCAAAGCAACCAGTTGTTTGTACAGCTTGAAAACAGCTTGTACGAGAAACTGGCACAGCGCATCGGCTTTGAGGTGTGGGAAAAACGGGCTGACGGTACGACAGTGGTACGTATCGCGACCAGTTGGGCCACACGTGAAGAAGATGTGGCTGAGTTGCTGGAAGAGTTGAAGAAAAAGTAATTGGGTAAATGATTGTATAAAGAAAGAGTCTTTTGCTTTTTATTCGGTAAAGCAGCAGACTCTTTTTCTTTATTCATTGGTTAATTTCCGTATGACTCTGCAAGGATTTCCGTATGCCAGTACTCCAGAGGGTATGTCCTTGGTCACTACGCTACCAGCTCCGATTACGGTATTATCACCGATTGTTACACCGGGAAGGATGCACACGTGTGCACCAATCCAGACATTATTTCCAATAGTAATGGGATAAGCATATTCCAAACCTTCGTTTCGTTGAGGCACATCTAAAGGATGTCCGGCTGTATAGATTCCTACGTGGGGAGCTATGAATACATGATCTCCGATAGTTACACGGGCACCGTCAAGAATGACCAGATTGGTATTGGCAAAGAAGTTTTTTCCGATGTGGATGGTATAGCCATAATCACAATAAAAAGGAGAAATGATGCAACCTTCTTCCCCCATATGCAGTATGGAACGAATCAGTTGGTCTCTTTCTTTTTGTTGGTGCGGAGACAATAGATTATATTCATGTAATTTACAGCGAGTTTCCAGCATTTCTTTTTGTAACAAAGGATCATAGTTTGCATTATACAATTCACCCTCGGCTGCTTTTTGTTTTTCTGTTTTCATAGCTGTGTTTATTTTTGAGTGTCTTCTTCTTTGAACCAGGAAGCGTACATCAGGTATCCGTTGGCAATCTTCTGATTTAGTTCCTTGCTCTGTGCAGGGTCAACTTTCTTGATAAACTTGGCAGGAATGCCGCCCCAAAGCGTATGCGGTTCAATGACGGTATTGGCAAGTACCAGTGCGCCGGCAGCTACGATGGCTCCTTCGCCTACTACGGCATGGTCGAGCAGGGTAGACCCCATCCCAATCAGGGCATTGTCGTGCACACAAGCTCCGTGAAGAGTCACGTTGTGGCCGATGGATACGTCATTGCCTATTTCTACGGTTGATTTCTCATATAACGTATGAAGCACGGTACCGTCTTGAATGTTCACACGGTCGCCGATACGGATGGAGTTTACATCTCCCCGAAGTACTGCATTGAACCATACGCTGCAATCCTTTCCCATTACTACATCGCCGATGATGGTGGCATTGTCGGCCAGATAACAATTCTCACCGATTTGAGGAGTAAACCCTCTTACTGATTTGATAAGTGCCATAGGTAAATCATTTTTAAGAGGGGCTAAGTTAGCGGATTTTTGGAGAAATATCGATTTTATTTTTCGGAAAATACTTTATTTACTTTTAGAGGATTTCAAAATAATTCTTTGTACTGTATTTTCATAGTATTAGATTTAAGGTTAACAAAGGTTGGAGTTCAGCGGAACTCCTTTTTTTATGCCCTTATGCGAAGGGGTGTTTTCCTGCTCTTGCCGGAAAAACCGTATCAGCTTTTCATTTGGAGCCAATTTTTCTGCAAACCTCGGGTCGAAAATCTCGTAACGTTTCCATTATTTTTATGTTTCCCTTCGGCGAAACGTATGTTTCCGCCGTGCGAACCGTACGTTTTGCGTTGCGGAACCGTATGTTTTTCGTAGCGGAAACGTAAAAAGTTCCTCCTTGTCCGTGTAAAAACTCCGTTCCTTTTTCCGTATTCCATTCGCAGCTTCAGGCTTTGCAGCTATTTTTTCAGTCTTTCGTGAAACTTTCCCTGCATCCATTCGCGCATACGTACGCGCACGCACGAATTATATAATGTAGGTTATTTCACATCCGTTTTCGTATTGCAATAAAAATTATGCTTTATAGCATAAAGTAAATCAGCGAGTTAGCTAAAAACCTGAAAAAATCCTGCAAAA
>ERZ779992.455-NODE-455-length-29016-cov-4.842029_pt1 | contig 29016 bp, 20 predicted proteins | sample MGYA00511934_ERZ779992 | MGnify/ENA primary metagenome ERZ779992 (study PRJEB29588, sample SAMEA2163248) | human gut metagenome | biome: human gut; feature: human-associated habitat; material: faeces | place: Denmark | collected 2008/2010 ...
AGCCTCTGTCAGCGGAAGCGGAACCATAACGGCAGATTCCGGAGATAAGAATATTGCCACGGTAGCTGTAAGTGGCAAAACGATCACCGTTACCGGTGTGAAAAAAGGAACCGCAACCATCACTGTCACATATAAGGAGGGCAGCGCGGAAGCAAAAGCCACCTTTACAGTTACGGTAGCGGGCGATGTGAATCCCAGAGAGGATACAAAAACACCGTTAAAGGATACCAGCGGCAGACAGCTGTATGTATCCATCGGTGACAACCAATACCGGGCGGCAGCGTATGCGGATTATTACACTGCCACAAAGTTTTTCCTCATGGAGGAGGCCAGATATACCGGATGGCAGACGTTAGACGGTAAGGTATATTTCTTCAAGGCAGACGGCAGCAAGGTGACCGGTGAGCAGGTCATCCAGGGTGCAAAATATAACTTCGCAAGTGACGGTTCCCTGGTAGTGGGATCAGGTACTATGGGCATTGATGTGTCCAAGTGGAACGGCAGCATTGACTGGAATGCGGTTAAGAATTCCGGAGTGAATTATGTGATCATTCGTGTGGGATACCGTGGATCATCTCAGGGAGCATTGATCGAGGATCCCAAGTTCAAGACCAATATCAAGGGAGCTACGGCAGCTGGTCTTAAGGTAGGTGTATACTTCTTCACGCAGGCAGTGGATGAGGTAGAAGCAGTACAGGAAGCATCCATGGTACTGGACCGCATCAGCGGATATAAGATTTCTTATCCGGTATTCCTGGATGTGGAAGGCAGCGGCGGAAGAGGCGATGCCATCGATTCCGCTACCAGAACCGCAGTCTGCAAGGCATTCTGCAACACGATCAAGAATGCGGGATATACTCCCGGTGTCTATGCCAACAAGACATGGTTGACATCCAAGATGGATGCAGGTGCTCTGAGCGGTTACAAGATCTGGCTGGCACAGTATGCCAAGACCCCGACCTATACCGGCAGATATGATCTGTGGCAGTACAGATCCGACGGAAAAGTCAGCGGTATCAGCGGCAAAGTCGATTTAAATATCAGCTACCTGGGATATTAAGATTTGCAATAAAGTCCAGACCGACTGCTCGCAGGCGGTTCTGGTGCTTTATTAGCAAATCAAACACACATGAGCAAGTAGGACGATAGTCCGGAATGCGAATGGGTGTCACGGATTCGAGAGCACGAAGTGCGGAGAAGCCGTGTTAATATTTACAATGAACAGTCGGTGAGACTGCTCGCAGGCAGGACGATAGCCCGTGTTGCTATCCACCCCATTTTATGGTAGAATATCACTATCTATAGCAAAATGCGCACACCTGCGCAGAACGGAGAGAAAATGAGGACTTATCTGGTAACAGGCGGTGCCGGTTTTATCGGTTCCAACTACATTCATTACATGTTCAAAAAATACGATAACGAGATCCGTATCATTAATGTGGATGCCCTGACCTATGCGGGAAACCTGGAGAATCTCAAGGATGTGGAGAAGCGTGACAATTACACTTTCGTGAAGGCAAATATCTGCGACAAGGAAGCCATCGGCAAAATTTTCGCGGAGAACGATATTGACCGCGTGGTACATTTCGCAGCCGAAAGCCATGTAGACAGAAGTATCCGCAACCCGGAGATCTTCGTACAGACCAACGTGCTGGGTACCGCAGTGATGTTAAACTGTGCCAAGGCAGCCTGGGAGCTTCCGGACGGCAGCTTCAAGGAGGGCAAAAAGTTCCTGCATGTATCTACGGATGAGGTCTACGGATCTCTTCCCGATGATGACAATGCTTTCTTCTATGAGACCACGCCTTACGATCCCCACAGTCCTTACTCCGCAAGTAAGGCAAGCTCGGACATGCTGGTGAAGGCATACATGGATACCTATCATTTCCCTGCCAATATCACCAACTGCTCCAACAATTACGGTCCTTTCCAGTTCCCCGAGAAGCTGATCCCTCTGATCATCAACAATGCCCTTCACGGCAAGAAGCTTCCGGTATACGGAGACGGCAAAAATGTCCGCGACTGGCTGTATGTAGAGGATCATGCGAAGGCCATCGACATGGTACAGGAGCAGGGAAGACTGTTCCAGACTTACAATATCGGCGGACACAACGAGAAGCAGAACATCGAGATCATCCATATTATCATCGAGACCTTACAGGAGATGCTTCCCGATTCCGATCCCCGCAAGGCACATATCAACAACGATCTGATCACTTACGTGGAAGACCGTAAGGGACATGACAGAAGATATGCCATCGCGCCGGACAAGATCAAGGCAGAGATCGGCTGGTATCCCGAGACCATGTTCAAGGAAGGTATCCGCAAGACCATCGCCTGGTACTTCGAGCATGAAGACTGGATGAACAATGTGACCAGTGGCGATTACCAGAAATACTACAATGAAATGTATGAGGAAAAGTAAAGAATATCTGCTAAATGGGAACGATGAACGTCGTTCCCATTCGGTGTGTTAAAAAACAAGTATTTTAAGGAGGTTTTTATGAAAGGAATTATACTGGCGGGAGGTTCCGGAACCAGACTTTATCCCCTGACAAAAGCAATATCCAAGCAGATCATGCCGGTGTACGATAAACCGATGATCTATTATCCCCTGTCAACCCTGATGCTGGCAGATATCAGAGAGGTGCTGATCATTTCCACCCCGAGAGATCTTCCGGTATTCAAAGAGTTATTGGGAGACGGCAGTCAGTTGGGTATGCGTCTCGAGTATGCGGTGCAGGACAAACCCCGTGGCCTCGCGGATGCTTTTATCATCGGAGCGGAATTCATCGGTAACGACAGAGTGGCACTGGTACTGGGAGATAATATTTTCTACGGGCAGAGCTTTTCGGCAGTGCTTCGTAAAGTAGCCGCCAGAGAAAAAGGCGCGACCATCTTCGGTTATTATGTGCGCGATCCCAGAGAATACGGTGTAGTGGAGTTCGATGAGAACGGCAAGGCACTTTCTATCGAGGAGAAGCCGGAGCATCCCAAGAGCAATTATGCAGTTCCCGGACTGTATTTCTATGATAACGATGTAGTGGAGATTGCGAAGAACGTAAAGCCCTCCGCAAGAGGTGAGATCGAGATCACCAGTATTAATAACGAGTACCTGAACAGAGGAACTCTGCAGGTAGAGACTCTGGGTCGTGGATTCGCATGGCTGGATACCGGCAATCACGATGCACTTCTGGATGCGGCAGATTTCGTGGCAGCGTTCCAGAAGAGACAGGGATTGTATATTTCCTGTATCGAGGAGATCGCTTTCAAACGTGGATTTATTGATAAAGAGCAGCTGCTGGCACTGGCAGAGCCGCTGCTGAAGACGAATTACGGTAAATATCTGGTAGAGGTAGCAAATGGACTCTAAGCTGCGGAAAATGGGGATCCTGGCCTCCATGGCGGTGATCCTGCTGGTGGCACTGGCGGTAATGTATGTGAACAGGGAACAACTGTCCCCCACATCCGGCCAGAACACGGAGGTGTCCGGAGCGCAGAATGCAGGTGACGGCGAAGCAGTGGATCCCGTGCCGGAAGGCACCGGGGAGACGGACACCGCGGAAGCGGATGGCAGGATCGGCAACGACCTGAAAGCCTTTTTAAAAGATAATACGTTTTTTGATCCGGATGTGAATCCGATCCTGGAGGCGGCGAAAGATAACAGCCACCGCCTGTCACTGGTGGCGACTTCCGTGGAAAAGGATCTGCGTATCCAGATCGTGGACAATGAAGGTGTACCGGTGACCGGAGAGAGTTTCTATGTCCGGGTGGACGGTCTGGGAGATTACAAGGATCTGGATCAGGACGGCGTGATCTACATTGCTGATCTGGATTCCGGCGATTATTATATGGAACTGTTACCCATCGAAGGATATAAAGTTCCCATCACCGAGACCAAAGTGCATGTAAAAGAAAAAGTGGAATATCTGGCCATTGATGATATTTCTCTGTTGATCAAGACAGAGGATGAAGTCGATGCGGATGCCGAGGACAGTGCTGTGGCAGGAGCTTTGGCAGATGCGGACAAGACCGAGATCCAAAAGCTGCAGACTACATCCGGCAATGCGAAGGTCGGCATCGATGTGTCCAAGTGGAACGGCACTATCGACTGGGATAAGGTGAAAAATGCCGGAGTGCAGTTTGCCATCGTTCGTGCGGGCTACCGCGGTTCGGTTACGGGAAGTCTGGTGGAGGATCCACAGTTTGTCGCCAACATGAAAGGTGCAACAGCCGCTGGGATTCCGGTGGGCGTGTACTTTTTTACCCAGGCTACAGATGAGAAAGAGGCGGTGGAAGAGGCTTCTGCCGTGCTGGAGCTGATCCGTGATTTCCAACTGAGCTATCCTGTATTTATTGATACGGAGGGTGCCGGAGGAAACGGCCGGGCGGACGGACTGGATGCGGAGACCAGAACCCTGGTATGTGAGGCTTTTTGCCGGACGGTAGAAAATGCCGGATATACAGCAGGCGTCTATGCCAGCCGCAACTGGTACAACAATAATCTGCAGACCGCCAGACTGGAGAACTATCATATCTGGCTTGCGGAGTACCGCAGTGTGCCGTTATATCAGGGATATTACAAGACCTGGCAGTATACCTCCAAGGGAAAAGTGGACGGTATCGAAGGCAGAGTCGATATGAATATCACCTATGAATGAAAATAATAAAGAGTGAGGATGAAATAAATGGGCAAGATAACAGTAGAAACATGTGAAATCGAAGGATTGAAGATCATTACCCCCACGGTATTCGGTGATGCCAGAGGGTATTTCATGGAGACTTATAATTACAATGATCTTAAAGCAGCGGGAATCCCGGAAGTGTTTGTACAGGATAATCAGTCTGCTTCTAAAAAAGGAGTTCTCAGAGGACTTCATTTTCAGAAGCATTTTCCGCAGGACAAGCTGGTACGTGTGATCCGCGGAGAAGTCTATGATGTGGCTGTGGATCTGCGGGAAGGCTCCAAGACTTTCGGGCAGTGGTATGGTGTACTTTTGTCTGAGGAGAACAAGAAGCAGTTCTTTATTCCGAAAAATTTCGCGCATGGATTTCTGGTACTGTCCGATTACGCAGAGTTCTGCTACAAATGTACCGATTTTTATCATCCGGATGATGAGGGCGGTATTGCATATAACACGCCGGATATCGGTGTGGAATGGCCCATCCCCGAAGGTATGGAACTGACATTATCCGAGAAGGATACCAAGTGGGGCACTCTGGAACAGTACATGAAGGAAAAAGAGCATGAAAAAAAGTGTGAAAATCAGTAAGAAAACAGGTATTGCCCTGTTCGTGACAGCGGCAGTGATCATGGCTCTGCTCATCGTGTTCCATAAGAATCCGGGACCTGCTGTGGATCAGAGTCAGGAGCTGGCGAAAAAGATCATCTCCTGCGTTGTCATTGCGGCGGCATGCTTTGCGTTTATCCACTGGTACGATAAATTTACCGGACTGCCGGTAGAGTTATTCCAGAATAGACATCTGATCTGGAAGCTGGCGAAAAATGATTTTAAAAAGAGATATGCGGGTTCTTACCTGGGCGCGGTCTGGGCGATGGCGCAGCCGGTGGTAACCGTGGCGATGTATTACATCGTCTTCGACAAGATCATGGGAAATACCAGCACACCCCTGCGGGAGGGCGTGGAAGTGCCTTTTGTACTTTTCCTGACAGCGGGACTGGTGCCCTGGTTCTACTTCAGTGAGGCACTGAACAACGGCACCAATGCACTCTTAGAGTACAACTATCTGGTGAAAAAAGTAGTATTTAAGATCAGCATCCTGCCGATCATCAAGATTATTGCGGCTACTTTTATCCATGTATTTTTCGTGTGTCTCCTGTTGATCGTGGCGGCTATTTACGGCTATTACCCCACAATCTACACTATACAGATCATTTATTACAGTTTTTGCCTGTTTATATTTGTGCTGGCACTCAGCTACACCACGTGTGCGGTAGTGGTGTTTTTCCGGGATCTGTCCCAGATCATCAGCATCGGATTGCAGATCGGCATGTGGGCCACTCCGATTTTATGGAATCTGGACGCGCTGTCCCCGGAGTGGATCATGATCCTGAAGCTGAATCCGCTGGTCTATATCGTGAATGGCTACCGCAGTGCGATCTACGAGAAAGAATGGTTTTTCCGGGATTTCTTCTCCACGATGTATTTCTGGATCGTGACGGTGGTATTGTTCGGACTGGGTGCTGTGATCTTTAAGAGACTGAAAGTGCATTTCGCAGATGTGCTATAGTACGATGGATTGTTACAATTCCGAGAGCTCAAGGAACGGGGTACTGCATTACGGAACTGTTGTGGGGGAAACAGAAAGGGTGAAAGTAATTGAAGGGTGCTCTTGAAAAGTTAAGAAAAATATTGTTATGGAAGCCTGGCAGGGTACTGCTGGCAGTGGGCTGTTGCGGACTGCTGTTGTTAGCACTGATCCCACTGTTTCGACTGACGATTTATGCGGTTCCTTATTATGACGACTATAACTTTGGAAGATTTGCCAGAGCTGCCATAGAGCAGGAGCAGTCGAAATGGGCGGCGATCTCCGGTGCACTGGATTGTTCCAGAACCCAGTGGTATGCATGGCAGGGAACGTATTCTTCTATTTTTTTCATGACACTGATGCCGGCTGTCTGGGGAGAGCAGTATTATTTCTTAGGACCGGTGTTCATTCTGTTACTGCTTTTGGCGGGAAGCATGGTGTTTACCCACGTGATCCTGCGGAAAGTCTTCCGAATGGAGAAATGGAGCAGCCTGGCAATTCAGGCAGTGATCACTATAGCGGAATTTATGTTTATCTATTCCGCGCAGAGCGGCTTCTACTGGTATAACGGCGGGATCCACTATGTGGGAATGCATGGTTTCGGACTTTTGTTTTTGTCTGTGGCCATCTGCCTGGAGAGAGCAGAGGGCAGAACCGCGAAAGGTCTGTTATTCACTGCATCGGTTCTGCTTGCCATGATTACGGCGGGAAGCAATTTCGTCACGGCATTGCAGGGATTATTGTGTCTTCTGACCATCCTTCTGGTCAGCGTGGTAGTGGAACGGCGCAGGACGGGGCTGTGGCTGCTGCCGTCTACACTGGTGTATATCATAGGCTTCGGCCTGAATGTGGCGGCTCCGGGAAATTCCGTACGTGCCCGCAGTTATGTGGGCTGGGGTTACGGACCGCTGGAGTCCATCGGCAGATCATTTTTGGAAGCCGTGAAACACATTCCGGAATATACCGGACCGGTGGTTCTGATGGTGATGTTATTGTTGGTACCTATGATCTGGCAGGCAGTGAAAAGCACGGATTACCGTTTTCGTTATCCGGGGATCGTACTCGCCTTGTCCTTCTGTCTGTATGCGACCGGCTATACACCGAGCCTGTATTCCCTGGGACATGCGGGACTGTCCAGAACGTTGAATGCAGTAAAAATCACCTATCTGCTGCTTTTATTTCTGAATGAGATCTACTGGATCGGGTGGCTGCGACAGTTACTGGAGAAAAGAGCGGAGCAGACAACCGGGCAATTGACGATACAGAAGTGGGCCATACGAAACGGCGCAGCAGCCTGGTGGTTTTATGTGCTGATCGGTGTGGCATGTCTTGTGATCTTCCGGGCATCATCCAATCAGGCGGGACATTATTCGTCCTACGGAGCCTATTATTATGTGCACACCGGGGAGGCTTATAATTTCCATCAGGAATATCTGGAGCGGGTGGCAATTCTGTCCGGACCGGAAAAAGATGTGCAGCTGCCGGCCTATCAGTTCCGCCCGTGGTTTTTGTGCATGGGAGAAATCTCCGAGGATGCGGACAATGAGGCCAACCGTTCTCTGGCCATGTGGTACCATAAAGACAGTGTAACACTGAAAGAAAAGGATTAAGACATTATGCAGGATAAGAGAAAACTGGCAATTGAAGTTGATAATGTCCAGAAAATCTATAAATTATATGATAAACCTTCGGACCGTCTGAAGGAAGCTTTCGGATTCGGTAAAAAGACCAAACATAAGCTCCACTATGCCCTGAAAGGCGTGAGTATGAAGATCTATCAGGGGGAAACCGTGGGAATCATCGGTACCAACGGTTCCGGTAAGTCCACCATCCTGAAGATCATCACCGGAGTATTGAATCCGACTTCCGGACGGGTGCTGGTCAACGGGCGTATCTCCGCTCTGCTGGAGCTGGGTGCCGGCTTCAATATGGAATACAACGGTATCGAGAATGTCTATCTGAATGGTACCATGATGGGATTTTCCGAAAAAGAGATTGAGGCAAAACTGCCGGAGATCTTAAGCTTTGCGGATATCGGAGATTATGTCTATCAGCCGGTAAAGACCTATTCCAGCGGTATGTTCGTCCGCCTGGCGTTTGCAGTGGCGATCAATATCGAGCCGGAGATCCTGATCGTAGATGAGGCTCTGAGCGTCGGTGATGTGTTTTTCCAGGCAAAATGTTATCATAAATTCGAAGAATTCAAGAAAATGGGCAAGACGATCGTCTTCGTCAGTCACGATCTGAGCAGTATCAGTAAATATTGCGACCGCGTCTATCTGCTGAACCAGGGAAATATTCTGGGAGAAGGCAGCCCCAAGGCCATGATCGATACTTATAAACGGGTACTGGTGGGACAGTACGATGAATCCGAAAATGCCGGTGAGGAATCGGAGAATCTCTTAGATGATGAAGATCTGCAGAGAGCCGCTGCGAAAAAGGTGGATGGCGCAGCCAAAGATGCTGCTGAGGCTTCCGCGGAGGCGAAGGGACAGAATCCCAATGCCCTGGAATACGGTACAAAGCAGGCACAGATCGAAGAATTTTACATTACGGATGACAGGGGTGTGCCTACCAATGCCATTCTGAAGGGGACAATGTTTACCATCCATATGAAGGTCCGGTTTATGGATCCTATACCGGCACCTATTTTTGCATTTTCCGTGAAAAATGTCATCGGTGTGGAGATCACCGGTACCAATACCATGATCGAGAAGGCGTTCTTAGACAGTGTGGAACCAGGTGATGTGAAAAATGTGACTTTTACACAGAAGATGAATCTGCAGGGCGGAGAATATCTGCTGTCTCTGGGAGTGACGGGGTACAATCAGGATACCTTTGAGGTCTATCACAGACTGTATGATGCCCTGAATATTACAGTAGTATCCGATAAAAACACCGTAGGCTATTATGATATGGATTCCAACACGAAAGTGTGGGATGCGGAGGAGAAATAAAGAATGACAGAGACCATCGGCAAAGTAACACTGAATCTGGATAAGTATCCCGGAGAGGATTATTATTGTGACGGCAGTGTGGAAGACGAGATTCTGGAGATTGTAAAAAAATACAGTACCGTGGAATATGACCGGATCATCGCAGAGAGAAAAAGCTGGCCGATCCTGTATCATTTATCTCCCTTAAGAGAGAATATTGTAGACTGGCTTCGATCAAAAAGACGGACAAAGTGCTGGAAGTAGGCAGCGGCTGCGGAGCCATTACAGGAGCCCTGTCCCGGAAAGCCGGATCGGTGACCTGCGTGGATCTCTCAAAAAAGCGCAGTCTGATCAATGCATACCGGCACAGTGAAAGTGAAAATGTGACGATCCACATAGGCAATTTTACGGATGTGGAACCGGATCTGCCCGCAGATTATGACTATATCTGCCTCATTGGTGTCTTCGAGTACGGCCAGGCTTACATAGGCGGCAGCACACCTTATGAAGATTTTCTGAAAATTCTGCAAAAGCATCTGGCACCGGGTGGACGAATCGTTATCGCTATTGAGAACAAATACGGACTGAAATATTTTGCGGGCTGCAAGGAAGATCATTTGGGAGACTGGTTTTCCGGAATTGAAAATTATCCGAACGGTGGCGTCGTGCGTACTTTTTCCCGGAAAAAACTGGAGAAGATCTTCGATGCCTGCGGTGTGGGAGAACGCAGTTTTTATTATCCGTATCCCGATTATAAATTCATGACCACGGTCTATTCGGATGCATATCTGCCGGGCCGGGGAGAACTGTCCAATAATCTGCGGAATTTCGACCGTGACAGAATGTTGTTATTCGATGAAAAAAGTGCTTTTGACGGAATCGTGGAAGAGGGGCTTTTTTCTGTATTTTCCAATTCTTATCTGGCAGTGATCGGCAAGCCTCTGGACCTGAAATATGTCAGATATTCCAACGACCGTGCGGAAAGCTTCCGCATCCGTACGGAGATCCTGCGGGATGACCGGGGGAATCGGATCGTGCGGAAATATCCGCTGACCAAAGAAGCCGAGGCGCATGTGCGCCATATGATGGAAGCGTATGAAAAATTAAAAGGACGTTATGCCGGAAGCCGGCTGGACGTTAATGTCTGTCATCCGGGAGAAGAGGACGGCATCCCTTATGCGGAATTTGAATTCGTATCGGGCAGACCGTTGTCAGAACTGATGGATGAATGTCTGGACAGACAGGATATCGAAGGATTCCACAGCCTGTTTGCGGAGTATCTGGAGAGGGTAGGATTCGGGGAAGAAGTTCCGGTAGCGGATTTTGACCTGATCTTTGCCAATATTCTGGTGGACGGGGATCACTGGACACTGATCGATTACGAGTGGACCTTTGACCGTGTCATAGATACGAAAGCACTGGCGTTCCGGGCAATTTACTGTTATGTTCTGGAGAATGAAAGACGCAATGCGTTGGAACTGGACCGGATCTTAGATCGTCTGGACATCACGGAAAATGAGGCAAGACAGTACAGAGAGCAGGAGCGGGAATTCCAGAAATATGTCACCGGACAGAAATTGTCCATGGGTGAGATCCGGAATCTCTTAGGCGGCGAAATCTATAAACCCACCGAATGGATCGGGCGTTTTCGTCAGTCGGAAGGAGAACTGCGGGTACAGATCTATGAAGACAAGGGACAGGGATTTTCCGAAGAAAATTCTTATTTTCCGGAAAATGTCTATGTTGCGGAAAAAGAGGCAGAGTTTATCGTGAAATTCGACGGTAACGTACATTATCTGCGGCTGGACCCGGCAATGTGTTCCTGCATCTGTAAGATTCGGGAACTGTCCATGAACGGACAGCCGGTTCCTCTGCAGGATAAGAAAGTGTTCACTACCAACGGAAAAATCCTGAAATCCGAAGAGGGAGCGGACCATCCTAGCGTGATATTTGCCACGGAGGATCCCAATATGACGATCCGGGCAGATGTGCTGAACCGGCAGGCGGAGAATACGTTGTCTGTGAAAATGGAGATCGTACAGATCCCTCAGGCAATGGCAAAAGATATGATGGGAGTGGAGAAGAAGGGAGCGGCAGCTTGGGTATTCGGACAGCGGTGAAGCAGGTGCTGATCGCACAGCAGGATAAAAAATACGAAAAAGAACTGGCGCAGCTTAAGGTCACCTATGAACAGTGGGCAGCGGAGCAGGACCGGGAAAGCGCGGAACCCCGGGAAATCGCGGGACTTGTGGAATTCGTCATTTTCCGACAGGCAGCGGGACGACTGGCAGATAATGCGACAGAGCGGATCAACGCTTATTTTACAAAGCATCCGGAAGCAGAAATCATCTACGGTGATGAAGACCTGATGAATGAGAAGGGAGAGCGTTGCATTCCCTGGTACAAACCCTGTTGGTCACCGGATCTGTACAGAGCCTTTTTCTATGTGGGAAGTGTCGTTGCGGTACGGAGCAGTCTGCTGCAGAGAATGGGAGAAAATCCGGTCGTGACAGAGAACGAGAGCACCGGAAAAGAAATTATTTTTACAGATGCCGGAGAGATCCGTCCGCTGATGGATCGCCTGTTTTTGGGAGCCGGAGGGTTCGAGAGAGATTGTCATTCCATCGGTCATATGGAAACCGTGTTGTTCCATGGAACTTTTCCTGCAGACGGAATAGGAATCCAGGGACCGGATGCACGTGCAGACCGGGACAGCCGGGAGTGCACTCCCTGGGAAAATTACCAGCTGACGAAGGAGTCACCGCAGCTGGCGGTGGAACTGGCTTCCAGGGCGGCGGAAGGTGCCAAAGAGTTATTCGCAGGAGAGCTTAAAGTCTCGGTGATCATTCCCTCCAAAGATAATCCGGAGGTACTGGAGAAGTGCCTGCGTTCCCTGACGAGAAGGTCTGAGGGCAGGCTCCCTGTTGAAATTTTGCTGGTGGATAACGGAAGCAGTGCGGAAAATAAGCAAAAAACGGAAGATCTGATCGGACGGATCCGGGAAAGCGGTGTCCCTGTTCGTTATATTTATGAACCGGCGGAATTTAATTTTTCAGCGATGTGCAACCGGGGAGCTGAACTGGCGGAAGGAAAGTTTTTGCTGTTTTTAAATGATGATATAGAAGTGTGCGGCAATGACTGGCTGGACAAAATGGTGATCCGCGCCATGCAGCCTTATGTGGGAAGCGTGGGCCTAAAGCTGTATTATCCGGATTCCGTGAAAATACAACACGACGGTATTGTCAATCTGCCGGTGGGACCGGTGCATAAGCTCCAGTTCATGGAAGACGATAAGTCTTATTATTTTGGCAGAAATCGTTTTGATCTGAATTGCGTGGCAGTGACGGGTGCCTGTCTGCTGATAAGGACAGAGGTATTCCGGGAGACGGGTGGATTCCGGGAGGCACTGCGGGTGGCCTATAATGATGTGGATCTGGGATTTTGTCTGGTGGAAATGGGATATTACAATGTGGTGCTGAATGACTGTTTTGCATATCATCATGAATCCCTGAGCCGCGGAAGCGACGAAAGTCCCGAGAAAATGCGACGCCTGACGGAAGAGAGAGAACTGCTTTACCAGATGCATCCTCAGTTCCGCGGAGTGGATCCTTTTTACCCTATGGGACTGAACCGGGAAGGACTGGACAGCCGTGTGGTTCCGGCATATCTTACGGACCGGAATATTTTACAGGAGCCGGCATGGAGATGTGAGAGTTGGCAGGAACTTCTGGAAAATGCAAGACAGGATGACTGCCTGATGGCACGGGTGGAGACTGCAGGGCCGGAGCGGATCCAGGGATACAGTGTGATCCTGGGAGATGATAACGCATGTTATGATAAACTATTAGTATTGCTTCCCGAAGATACGCAGGGACAGCGGGAGGCGGACCGGAAGGTATGGTCCATGAAGATTTTACCTGCATATCGGCAGGAACTGGAGGAGAATCTTCCGGACCAGAAAAATGTGGCGCTGGGAGGTTTCTGTGTGAAACGGAAAACAGGGCAGCTGCCTCCGGGAAATTATGGAATCGCCGTTCTTGCGGTCCATCGGATCAGTAAGCTGAAACTGTGGAATACAACGGGAAAATATTTGACGGAGGAAAAACATGTCTGAGATCAATTATCAAGAAGCCTACGAGAGGGAGCACGAAAAATGTGCGGATCTGGCAGACAAGATCGTAGTGCTGGAATCGGAAAAAGAGGATCTGCAGTTCAAACTGGACCGGATCAAAAAGAATAAATTCTGGAAAGCCACGGGTCCGGCGAGAAGTCTGATCCATTTCGCACAGAGACAGAGGGATCGCTTGTCCCATTGTGGCGGACCGAAGGATATCCTGCGTAAGATCCGCAACAAGAGTCGCCAGAAGAGCCTGATGGAGTCCTACGGAACCGGAAGCTTTCCTGATGCGGAGCAGCGGAAAAAGGAAGAAGAGACGATATTCCCTTATATGCCGAAGATCAGCATTCTGGTTCCGCTGTGGAACAATAAAAGAGAATTCCAGATCCAGATGCTGGACTGCGTCATGAATCAGACGTATCCCAACTGGGAACTGTGTCTGGCGGACGGTTCCGACGCGGAGCACTCCTATATCGAGGAACTCTGCAGGGAGTACGCGGCGAAGGCGAATGGTCGTATCGTCTATAAGCACCTGGATCATAACGGCGGTATCTCCTATAACACCAACGAATGCTACAAGCTGGCTACCGGAGATTATATCGGCCTGTTTGACCAGGATGATATTTTACATCCTTCCGTACTGTATGCGTATGTGAAGGAGATCAATGAGCAGGGTGCGGATTATCTTTATTGTGATGAGACCACTTTCAAGGAAAATGATATTAATAAAATGCTGACCATGCATTTTAAGCCGGACTATGCACCGGACAATCTGCGGGCGAATAATTATATCTGTCATTTCAGCGTTTTTTCCCGAAAACTGTTAGAGGGAGAGGAACTGTTCCGCACCGCATTTGACGGTGCCCAGGATCACGATATGATCCTGCGTCTGACCGACAGAGCGGAAAAGATCGTTCATGTTCCCAGACTGATGTACTACTGGAGAAGCCATGAGGGCAGTACCGCAGCCAGCATTGACGCGAAGCCTTATGCCATTGAGGCGGCAAAGGGAGCTGTGGCAGATCATCTGAAAAAGCATGGTTTTAAGCATTTTCAGATCACCAGTACCAGAGCCTGCGCCACGATCTTCCGGATCCGGTATCAGATCCTGGGAGATCCGAAGATCTCCATCGTGATCGCCAATAAGGATCACGTTGAGGATCTGAAGCGTTGTATTACCTCGATCCAAAAGAACAGCACCTGGAGCAATTACGAGATCATTGTCGTGGAAAATAACAGTACCACACCGGAGATCAAGGACTATTATTCCCAACTGTTGGGATTGTCCGGCGATGATTCTTATGAAGAAAGATGCAAGCTGCATACAGTCTGCGGCCATGACGGCGGTATCCTGCACAGCGGGGACGGACGGATTTCCATTGTGACATATCAAGGTGACTTTAATTATTCTGCGGTCAATGATCTGGGAGCGTCTTATGCTTCCGGTGAGTATATTTTACTGCTGAACAATGATACGGAGGTTATCACAGCCAACTGGATGGAAGAGATGCTGATGTATGCCCAGAGAGAGGATGTGGGTGCCGTAGGTGCCAAACTGTATTATGCGGACAAGACAATCCAGCATGCCGGCGTGGTCATCGGACTGGGAGCACACCGCACGGCAGGACATACCCATTATCGCATCCCGGTACAGAACTTAGGCTACATGGGACGTCTGTGTTATACCCAGAACGTTACAGCGGTGACCGGTGCCTGTCTGTTGGTGAAAAAGAGCCTGTATGAGCAGGTGGGCGGTCTGGATGAGAGCTTTGTGATCTCCTTAAATGATGTGGATTTCTGTCTGAAATTACGTAAACTGGGACTTCTGAATGTGTGGACTCCTTTTGCGGAGCTGTATCATTACGAATCCATCTCCAGAGGACTGGACGATCAGGGAGAAAAGGCAGAGCGCTACAACAGAGAATCCGAGCATTTCCGTGAAAAATGGAAGGCTGAACTGGAGGCGGGAGATCCCTATTACAATCCGAATTTCTCTCTGGATCGCAGCGATTATGCACTGAAGGATCCGGCAGTTAGCGGACGTTAAATAATTCTTTTCAGTAGAGGGAATCTATGGTAAAATATCACCGGAGAGCGTTTACTGAAGATATTGAAAGATAGCGATAAAACAGGAGGATAGGAAAATGAGTTATATGGACGAACTGAATTTCTGGTTAAAAGATGATTATTTTGACCAGAAGACCAAGGAGGAACTTCTGGCAATCCGCAATAATGAAGCAGAAGTGGAAGATCGTTTTTACAAGGAACTGGAATTCGGTACCGGCGGCTTACGTGGTGTGATCGGTGCGGGAACCAACCGTATGAACGTATATACCGTTCGTAAGGCAACTCAGGGTCTTGCCAATTATATTATCAAGCGCGGTACACAGAGTAAGGGTGTGGCAATCGCATTCGACTCCCGCCGCATGTCTCCCGAGTTTTCCGATGAAGCAGCAAGATGTCTGGCAGCCAACGGCATCAAGGCATACATTTTTGAATCTTTAAGACCTACCCCGGAGCTGTCCTTTGCCCTTCGGACGTTAGGATGCACTGCAGGTATTGTAGTTACCGCCAGTCACAACCCTCCTGAGTACAACGGCTATAAGGTATACTGGGAGGACGGCGCACAGGTAACCGCTCCTATCGATAAGGACATCATTACCGAAGTACAGTCCATCAAGGATTATCATACCGTGAAGACCATGAGCAGAGAGGATGCTGTGGCAGCAGGACTCTATGAAGTGATCGGCAAAGAGATCGATGACAAGTACATGGCAGAGCTGAAGAAGCAGATCATTCATCCTGATGTGATCAGGGAAATGGCAGATGACATCAAGATCGTATATACTCCGTTATGCGGTACCGGTAACAAGCCGGTAAGGCGTATCCTGTCTGAGCTGGGATTCAAGCATGTCTATGTAGTTCCCGAACAGGAGAATCCGGATCCTGACTTTACCACACTGGATTACCCGAACCCTGAGGATCCCAAGGCATTTACCTATGCGCTTCGTCTGGCGAAGGAGAAGGATGCGGATATCGTTCTGGCAACCGATCCCGATGCAGACCGTCTGGGTGTGTATGCAAAAGATACCAAGACCGGCGAGTATGTGGCATTTACCGGTAATATGTCCGGCATGCTGATCGCAGAATATATCTTAAGAGAGAAGACTGCGACCGGTACCATGCCCGAGAATCCCGCACTGGTAACTACCATCGTTACCACCAACATGACCAAACCTATTACGCAGGCTTACGGCGTAAAGCTGATCGAGGTACTGACCGGCTTCAAGTTCATTGGCGAGCAGATCAAGCTCTTCGAGCAGACCGGCAGCAACAACTACGTATTTGGTCTGGAAGAGAGCTACGGCTGCCTGGCAGGTACCCACGCAAGAGATAAGGATGCGATCGTAGCAGTGATGTGTCTGTGCGAAGTAGCAGCTTACTGCAAGAAGCACAACATGACTCTGTGGGATATGATGGTATCCATGTATGAGAAGTACGGTTACTTCAAGGAGACCCAGTACACCATCACCATGAAGGGTATCGATGGCGCAAGACAGATCGCCGAGATCATGGAGAAGCTTCGTAAGAATCCTCCTAAGGCATTCGGAGATCTGAAGGTAGAGAAGTTCCGTGATTACCAGAACGATGTTATCATCGACATGGAGACCGGAGAGAAGACTACCACAGGACTTCCCAAGTCCAATGTTCTGTACTTCGAGCTTCCTGACAATGCATGGTGCTGTGCACGTCCTTCCGGAACCGAGCCCAAGATCAAGTTCTACATGGGTGTCAAGGGAACCAGCTTAGAGGATGCAAAGGCTAAGGTAGAGAAGCTGACCGAGGATGTAAAGGCAGTACTGTAAGGCAGTGCTCCATAAATCATATTAGTTTTCAAAAGAGCGAATCGCCCGAGCAGGGCGGTTTGCTCTTTTATGAAAAGCTGGAGGTATCTGTGGCAAAGCTAAACAAGGCAAACCTTAAGAAAACTCTATATTATCTGCAACGTAACGGCCTGAGGGAAACCTGGATCTCTGTGAGGGAGCGCCTGACAGAGACAGACCGCTATTTTTTTGTGCCCTGTTCGGAAGCAGAGCTGGTAAGGCAGAGTGATAGAAAATGGGAGAAGCCGATTACGTTCAGTATTGTGGTACCCTTATATCGAACGCCGGAAGCATATCTGAGCAGAATGATAACAAGTGTTATGCGACAGAGCTATCCCCATTGGGAACTGATCCTGGCAGATGCAACGGAGGATCACAGTGTGGAGGAGGTACTGAAGCAGCAGGGATTCCTGAAGGAGCAGCCGACGGATGGCGAGACAGAACCTGTCGCAGCAGATCCCAGGCTCCACTATGTGCATCTGAAAGAAAATGCGGGAATCGCTGCTAATACCAATCAGGCGCTTCCCTATGCGAAGGGAGCGTACATCGGGCTACTGGATCATGATGATGTATTGACACCGGATGCGTTGTACGAAATGGCAGACGCGGTCACCAAAGCATATGACAGAGGTGTCAAAGTCACCTTCGCCTATTCGGATGAGGATAAGTGTGACGGAGAAGAGACAAGATACTATGATCCGAATCATAAAGAAAACTTTAATTACGATTTAATTCTGAGCAATAACTATATCTGTCATTTTCTGGTCATGGATGCGGAACTGATGAAGAGACTGCAATTCCGACCGGAATGTGACGGCGCCCAGGACTATGACCTGGTATTACGGGCTGTGGCAGAAGTGCTAGCGACGGACGGGCAGGCCGGGGAGAAGAGCATTCTTCATATTCCCAAGGTGCTGTATCACTGGAGATGTCACGAGGCATCCACGGCAGCCAATCCCCACAGCAAAAAATACGCTTACGAGGCGGGACTTCGGGCTCTGCGGGATCATGCCGCACTGCGGGGGATCCCTGCGACTGCCTGTGAGACCAGGCATGTGGGATTTTATCGTTTACAGTATACAGATGTATTACAGAACCGCCCGGATGTGGCAGCCGTGGGGGGCAGAGTATTGTCCGGGAAGACTGGCAAGATCATCGGCGGCAGAATGACTGCGGAGGGAAAGGTGTTCTACGAGGGGCTGTGGCAGGGATTCGGAGGATATCTTCACAGAGCGGAGTTGTCCCAAGATGCGCAGGCGCTGGATCTTCGCTGTATTCGTATTCAGCCTTCCTGCCGGGAAGTATTCGAGAACATTGTGGGAGTTCCGTATACCGAGATACGAAGACGCCCGGAAGAACAACCGGTATTTGATGTAACTGTACTGCCGTCAGGAGTGGACATCCGAACCTTAAGTCTGCGATTGTCCGAAGCGTTACGGCAAAGAGGAAGATTACTCTATCTGCCGGAATATCCGGAGGAGTTTAAACCATTATGAGTGAAATAACGGTTGTTATACCAAATTACAACGGAATGAAATATCTGGCAGAGTGCATGACTTCTCTGTGCAGAGAGCAGCAAAATGCCCCCGGATATGAAGTGCTGATCATCGATAATGCTTCCGTGGACGGCAGCGTGGAATATCTGCAAAAGGAATGGTGTGGGGAAGGTGTGCGCCTGATATCTTTACCGGAAAACACCGGATTCTGTCATGCAGTGAATCTGGGGATACGGGAAGCGAAGACACCATATGTGATCCTTCTGAACAATGATACAAAGGCAGAAGCCGGTTTTGTAAGAGGCTTATATGATGCTATCCGCGAAAATGAAAAGATATTTTCCGTCAGTGCGAAGATGCTGATGTGGGACAGACCGGAGCTCATCGATGATGCTGGAGACCGTTACTGCGTGCTGGGATGGGCCTATTCCCGGGGGAAGGGACAACCGGCGGCGGATTATGATAAGTCTGTCCAGGTGTTTTCCGCCTGTGGCGGTGCCGCAATCTACAGACGATCCGTATTTGAAGAGATCGGTTATTTTGATGAAGAACATTTTGCCTATCTGGAAGATCTGGATATCGGCTACCGTGCCCGGATCTACGGCTATGAGAACCGGTATGAACCGAAGGCGGCTGTGCTGCATTATGGCAGTGCTTCCACGGGATCCAGATACAATCCCCGGAAAACGTTACTTGCGTCTGCCAACAGTATTTATGTGATCGGCAAGAATATGCCGCTTTTGCAGTGTATTCTGAACCTGCCGTTTTTTTTGCTTGGATTTGGCATAAAGTTTTTGTTCTTTTGTAAGAAAAGAATGGGAAAACTATATCTGAAAGGACTGGCAGCTGGCCTGAGAAGATCGGTGGGAACCACGGGAAGACAGCACAAAGTTCCCTTCCGGTGGCATCATCTGGGGAATTATGTGAAGATCCAGTGGCAGCTGTATTGCAATGTGTTTCGAATTCTTATGAAATCTTAAGAATTGGCTTCATAAATTCTTAAGTTGAGAAAAAAACACCGTTATTGTAGAATGAAATCGTTAAAAAGAAGCTTTTCAGACTTACAGATTGGGTGACTCATATGATAAAAGACAACCAGAAAGTCTTTAACAGGCTTCTTGTGATAATGGATGCGCTGATCACAGCCATATCCTTTGTCCTTGCCTATTATATCAAATTTTATATATTGAACGACGGTCCCGGAATCGGTGTCCTGCCTGTGCAGGAGTATTATAAGCTGCTTCCTTTTATTGTACCCGGTTATATGTTCCTATATTACCGGTGCAGCGTGTATTCCCCGAAGCGAACCGTCCGCCGCAGACATGAGATTTACAGCATTCTGCAGGCAAATACCATCGGCCTGGCGGCATTGATCATTATTCTGTATATGATCATCCGTGAGATCAACTTTTCGCGATCCGTCATGGCAATTTTTTATGTGCTGAATGTATTTCTGACTTCGGTATCCCGCATCATAATGAGAAAAGCGTTGCGGACACTCCGGAAAAGGGGATACAATCTGAAGCATATTTTGCTGGTGGGCTATTCCAGAGCGGCAGAAGAGTATATTGACAGAATCTTAAGCAATCCCCAGTGGGGATATGTTGTATGCGGTATTCTGGATGAGCACATTCCGGGAGGGACTACCTATAAGGGAGTGAAAGTCCTGGGAACGTTGGGGAATCTGGAGTATATTCTTCCGGAGAACAAGCTGGACGAGATCGCGATCACGCTTTCTCTGAAAGATTATGATTATCTGGAAGGTGTTGTGGATATCTGTGAGAAATCCGGCGTGCATACGAAATTTATCCCCGACTACAGCAGTCTGATCCCCAGCAGACCTTACACGGAGGATCTCATGGGACTTCCGGTGATCAATATTCGGTATGTGCCGCTGACCAACACCGGAAATATGATGATCAAGAGAGCCATGGATATTGTCGGTTCCCTGTTCGGCATCATCATTATGTCACCGATCATGCTGTTGTCGGCAATTCTGGTAAAATGTTCCAGTCCGGGACCTGTGATCTTCAAGCAGGAACGGGTAGGACTTCATAATAAATCATTTTATATGTACAAATTCCGCAGTATGGCAATACAGACTGCAGCGGAGGAGAAAAAGGGCTGGACGGTGCGAAATGATCCCAGAGTCACCGGGATCGGCAAGATCTTAAGACGAACCAGCATTGATGAACTTCCGCAGCTGTTCAACATCCTGAAAGGAGATATGAGCCTGGTGGGACCGAGACCGGAGCGCCCTCAGTTCGTGGAAAAGTTCAAGGAAGAGATCCCGAGATATATGGTAAAACATCAGGTGAGGCCGGGCCTCACGGGATGGGCACAGGTCAACGGCCTGCGTGGTGATTCTTCCATCAAGAAGCGGATCGAGTATGATATTTATTACATTGAGAACTGGACCCTCGGGTTTGACATTAAGATCATTCTTATGACATTTTTCACAGGATTTATCAATAAAAATGCTTATTAACACAAGGAGAAGACAAGATGGCAACAAATTCTAACTACAATGGCGGCAATGGTCAGAGACCAGCCGGAAGCGGAAGAAGACCTTCCGGAAATGGACAGAGACCTGCGGGACAGCGACCTGCCGGCAACGGACAGAGGACAACATCCGGCAACGGACAGAAGAGAGTATCTGCCAAGCAGCGTGCTGCCAAGAAGAGAAGAAAGGTTATCATCTTCGGTGTAGAGATTGCGGTTATCCTGATCATGGTAGCAGTATTGTATCTGGTAATGACCCACACAAATAATGAAGGCCCCAAGGTAACGGTATTAGAGACGGAAGAGCTTCGGATTCCGGAAGAAGTACAACAGGACGAAGCAATGAAGGGGTATATGAACATTGCACTGTTCGGTGTGGATGCAACGAAGGACAGCCAGCTGTACAAGGGCAGCCGAAGCGACAGTATTATGATCGCCAGCATCAATATGGATACCGGCGATATCAAACTGGTCAGTGTATATCGTGATACGTATCTGAACATCGGCACGGACTCCTATCAGAAGTGTAACGCGGCTTATTCCTATGGCGGAGCGGAGCAGGCAGTTAAGATGTTAAACATGAATCTGGATATGGATATTACGAACTTTGTAACCGTAGGCTATAAGGGACTGAGTGAAGTGATTGACGGTCTGGGCGGTGTCTATATCGATGTGGACTCCGAGGAGATCAAGCATATCAATAACTACCAGATCGGTATTGCAGAGGTCTTAAAATGTGACTACACACCGGTAACAGAGACCGGAGTACAGCTGCTAAACGGTCTGCAGGCGACGGCTTACTGCCGTATCCGTTATACCGCAGGTAATGATTTCAAGCGTGCCGCACGTCAGCGTGAAGTGATCCAGGCGATTGAAGATCAGGCGAAGAAGGCCGATTACGATACTCTGTCCAAGGTATTTAACAGTGCCATCGATGATGTTTACACCAGCCTGGATTCCAAGGATATTCTGGATCTGCTGGCTAACATCACAAAATATCGTATTGTGGACGAGGGAGGTTTCCCTGAAGAGACCATGCGTGCCACCGGTAACATCGGTGCAAAGGGAAGCAGTGTAGTACCTTTGGATCTGGAGAGCAATGTTGTATGGCTGCATCAGTTCCTGTTTGATGATGCGAACTACACTGTAACCGACAGCGTAAAGGAATACAGTAGAAAGATTGCATCCGATACGGCACCTTATCTGAATAAATAAGAAAAGGAATTGACGAGGGAGTCTTCCGGAGAGCACCGGAGCTCCCTCGTGTCATATGAAAAAGTCTTGTGTAACAGACGGGGATAAAGTATAATAGACCAGAGATTGGGAAAGTAAGGAGCGCTCTGCAATGGAGATCGATGTGATCATTCCCCTGTATAAACCGGGGAAAGAATTATTTACATTATTAGATAAGCTTGATAGTCAGAGCGTGCCGATACATGAAGTGATCCTCCTGAACACCGAGGAAAAATATTTTGAGCAGCTGATCTATGGAACCAGATTTCTGGAGAAATATCAGAACATTAAGGTATATCATGTCTCCAAAAAAGAATTTGATCATGGCGGCACCAGACGTATGGGTGTGAAAAAATCTTCCGCAGATATTTTTGTCATGATGACCCAGGATGCTATGCCGGCAGATGACAATCTGATCGAACAACTGACGGAACCGCTGCGGGATCAGGTGGCGGTATCCTATGCAAGACAGCTGCCGAGAGAAGATTGTGCACCGGTGGAATGTTATACCAGGGACTTTAATTATCCGGCACAGTCACGGATCAAATCCGCAGAAGATCTTAAGACATTGGGGATCAAGACATTTTTCTGCTCCAATGTGTGTGCGGCATACCGACGGGAGATCTATGAGGAACTGGGTGGATTCGTAAAACATACCATATTTAATGAAGATATGATCTATGCGGCGAAAGCGGTGGAAGCGGGGTATGCGATCGCTTATGCGGCGGATGCCCGGGTGATTCATTCCCATAATTATACCAATGTACAGCAGTTCCAAAGGAATTTTGACCTGGGGGTATCCCAGGCAGAACATCCGGAAGTCTTCGCAGCATATCCTTCGGAGTCCGAGGGAAAACGAATGGTGAAAGATGTGACAGCATATTTGCGGAAAAATCATATGTCCGGCAAGTTGCTCCATTTTTATATACAATGTGCCTGTAAATATGCAGGTTATCTATTAGGTAAGAACTATCGCAGGCTCCCCGGAAAATGGGTCCTTGCTTTTACTTCCAACAAAGAATACTGGAAACAGAACAGAAAGGATGTATGACTATGTGTGGTATCGTAGGATATATTGGAACAGAACAGGCAGCACCGATCATTTTAGACGGTCTGTCCAAACTGGAATACCGTGGATATGATTCCGCGGGTATGGCTATTTTTGATGGTGAGAAGATCAACACCAAAAAGGCTGTCGGGAGACTTAAGGTTCTGGAAAACCTGACACACGGAGGCGAGTCTATGAAGGGAACCTCCGGTATCGGGCATACCCGTTGGGCAACCCACGGTGCTCCCAGTGATATCAATTCCCATCCCCATATGAATAACGCCGGTACCATTGCTGTAGTACATAACGGAATCATTGAGAACTATATTCCACTGAAGAAAAAGATGCAGGATAAGGGGTATCAGTTCATCTCTGAGACCGATACCGAGGTACTGGCGCATCTGTTAGACTACTATTATAAGGGAAATCCCCTGGAAGCGATCACTAAGGTATTGCATCGTGTAGAGGGCTCCTATGCGCTGGGTATCATGTTTGCCGATCAGCCTGATAAGATCTTCGCTGCCCGCAAAGACAGTCCTCTGATCGTAGGCAAGAGTGAGAGCGGCAGCTTTATCGCATCTGATGTTCCCGCAATTCTCAAATATACCAGAACCGTATATTATGTAGATAATCAGGAAGTGGTGGAACTGAAGGAAGACGGTCTTAGATTCTTCTCAGTGGACGAAGAAGAGATCACGAAAACCCCCGTGACCATCGACTGGGATGCCAATGCTGCGGAAAAGGGCGGCTATGAGCATTTCATGCTGAAAGAGATCTACGAACAGCCGAAGACGATCAACGATACCATTTCTCCCCGTATCAAGGATAATGATATCGTCATCGAAGAACTGAATATGAGCGATGAGGAGATTCAGGAGATCACAAAGATCCATATCGTGGCCTGCGGTTCCGCATATCACACCGGTGTTACCGCAAAATATGTCATTGAAGGTCTGGCAAGAATCCCGGTAGAGGTGGATGTGGCCAGCGAATTCCGTTATCGTGATCCCATCCTGCAGAAGGGCAATATGGTCATCGTCATCAGCCAGTCCGGTGAGACTGCGGATACGCTGGCAGCTCTGCGGGAATCCAAGGAAAAGGGCTTCAAGGTACTGGGTATTGTCAATGTCGTCGGCAGCTCCATCGCCAGAGAAGCGGACAGTGTTATGTACACCTGGGCAGGTCCCGAGATCGCCGTTGCAACGACCAAGGCTTACAGTGCACAGCTGACAGCACTTTACATGCTGGCTATGAAGTTCGCCAAGGTGCGTGGAACCATTGACCAGGAGAAGTTCCAGAGTATGCTGACAGATTTAAGATGTCTGCCGGATCAGATCGAGCTGCTTCTGGGCCAGAAGCAGAAGATCCAGCATTTCGCCAACCGTTATGTGGGAGCGAGAGACATCTTCTTCATCGGACGTGGTATCGACTATGCGATTTCCCTGGAGGGATCCCTGAAGTTAAAAGAGATCTCCTATATTCATTCCGAGGCTTATGCAGCCGGAGAACTGAAGCATGGCACCATTTCCCTGATCGAAGATGGCACCCTGGTAGTGGCTTTGGCAACCCAGCCGGCTCTGTTCCAGAAGACCATCAGTAATATGGTAGAGGTAAAGGCAAGAGGCGCTTTTGTCATGGCGGTTACCATCGAGGGCAACAAAGCCATCGAGAAGGCAGCGGATTATGTGGTATACATTCCCGAGACGAATCCGTACTTTACCAATTCCCTGGCAATCATTCCGTTGCAGCTGTTTGCTTACTATGTGGCAGTGGGACGTGGCTGTGATGTGGATAAGCCGAGAAACCTGGCAAAATCCGTTACGGTGGAATAACAAGAAAATTCCGGAGAGGTGAAAACTTCTTCGGTTTTTTTTGATCTTTCATAATTGCTTCAGAAAGTTATCACAATTCGGTCACATTTGGTGGATATACTATGTTCATAAGGTGAGAGGAAGAAATGGAAATAGTAAAAAATTTCTCACTTACAGATAGAATAGGAGGAAGCATTATGTACGAGAATGATAATTTTTCCGGTTATGAAACCGGAGATAAAAATACAACCGGTACATTCAGCGGAGTAAGCGCTGCGGGAAGTGCAAACGGTTACACCACATACCAGATGGGCGGAAGCACCGGTAGCAATACAGAACCTAAGAACCCCAAAAAGCATGGAGGTTATTTCCGGAAAGCTATGGTAAGTGTCAGTCTGGGACTTTTCTTCGGACTGTTTGCCGGCATCGGTTTCTATGCGGTACAGCAGGGTACCGGGATGCTTAAGACAGGTACGGATACCGCAGTGGTAGATGAGGTCGCTGCCGAGGCAACTACAGAAAGTACACAGAGCAGTGTACAGTCAGCTACTAATGTTACTTATGTAGAATCCGATGTGTCCGACGTGGTAGAGAAAGTAATGCCTGCCATGGTATCTATTGTGAATAACTTTACCGAGACAGCCAATGTCTTCGGACAGCAGTATACACAGGAAGAAGCAGCCAGCGGTTCCGGTATCATCGTAGGCAAGACCGATGATGAACTGCTGATCGTATCTAACAACCACGTAGTAGAGAGCGCAGATACACTGACCGTTACTTTTATCGACGGCAGTGAAGCACAGGCACAAGTAAAAGGACTGGATTCCGATATGGATCTGGCAGTGATCGCAGTATCTTTAAATGATCTGAGTGATGATACCAAGAATGCCATTACCGTTGCTACTTTGGGCAGCAGTGATGACCTGAAGCTTGGTGAGCCGGTGATTGCTATCGGTAATGCTCTTGGATATGGCCAGTCCGTTACTAACGGTATCGTAAGTGCCCTGAATCGTGAGATCACTCTGGAGAACGGTGCTACCGGTACTTTCATCCAGACCAACGCAGCCATCAACCCCGGTAATTCCGGCGGTGCACTGTTGAACATGAACGGTGAGGTCATCGGTATCAACTCCAACAAGATCGGTGGTACTGCCGTAGAAGGTATGGGCTATGCCATCCCTATCACTTCTGCAAGTCCCATCATTGCAGACCTGATGGAGCGTCAGACCAGAACCAAAGTAGCTGAGGATGAAGTCGGTTACATCGGTATCTCTCTGCGGGAAGTAACTTCCCAGATCTCTCAGATGTACAACATGCCGGAAGGTATCTATGTAGTATCCGTAGAGGAAGGTAGTGCAGCAGCGAATGCCGGTATCATGAAAGGTGATATCATTACCAAATTCGACGGCAGCAGCATCTCGTCCTACTCTGATCTTCAGAAGATGTTACAGTACTATGCAGCCGGTGATTCCGCAACCATAACGGTAGAGAGACCTCAGAACGGTGAATATGTATCTATCGAACTGAATCTGACACTGGGCAGCAGACCTGCAGACAAAAAATAAATATAGCGGTTCCCAATACCGAATATTGGAAAGATAGAAAACCCCCGGAAGATCGTCTGAATCTCCCGGGGATTTTGTTTAGAAAAACTTCACTTGTAGCAGTCATTCGAATTAGATATAATAAGCGTAGGCATGAGCAGTGCAAGGATCGTGGATTACGAAAACCGACTGCTTGCAGGCGGGATTACGTAAGACACGATACGTGTAGGGCGAAGCCCGGATATCGAGGTAGCACGAAGTGATACCGAGATAAGCACTGCGCAATAGACAAAGAGGAGAATAACATGACAGATAATTACAATGATGATTATAGAGAAGTGATTCCTGAGGAAGAGAAAACAGAGACCACTCTGAACGAAAAAAAAGATAACGAAAAAAATAGCGAGAACACACAGGTAGCGGATACTGCGGGTGAAAATTCCGCTGAGAAAAAGACAGAGGACAAAAAGGACAGCAGCGAGTACGAGGATGTCTGCTTCATCTGCCGCAGACCGGAGAGCAAAGCCGGCAGAATGTTCAAGCTGCCTAATCATATCTGCATTTGCGATGACTGCATGCACAAGACCATGGAGACTGTGAGCCAGTTCGACTACCAGGGCATGTTGAATAATCCGGGCGATCTGAACCAGTTCGGCGGACAGAACGGATTCCCCAACATCAGCTTTGTGAATCTGGCAGACCTCCAGGGAGACGGCGGCATCCCCAACAAGCAGAAACTCAAGAAGAAAAAGAAAGCCGAAGGTCCCAAACCTGTATTCAACATCAAAGATATTCCGGCACCTCATAAGATCAAGGCAAGCCTGGATGAATATGTAGTGGGACAGGAAAAAGCCAAAAAAGTCATTTCGGTAGCGGTATACAACCATTATAAGAGAGTAGCTACCGACACCATGGATGCGATTGAGATCGAGAAGTCCAATATCCTTATGATCGGTCCCACCGGTTCCGGTAAGACTTATTTAGTTAAAACACTGGCGAAACTGCTGGATGTGCCTCTGGCGATCGCCGATGCTACGTCACTGACGGAGGCCGGATATATCGGTGATGATATCGAGAGCGTAGTATCCAAGCTGCTGGCAGCCGCCGGTAACGATGTAGAGAAAGCGGAGAAAGGTATTATTTTCATTGATGAGATCGACAAGATCGCCAAGAAGAAAAATACCAATTCCCGGGATGTCAGCGGTGAAAGTGTACAGCAGGGCATGCTGAAATTATTGGAGGGTGCCGAGGTGGAAGTACCGGTCGGTGCCAATAGCAAAAATGCCATGGTGCCCCTGGCTACGGTGAACACCCGCAATATCCTGTTTATCTGCGGCGGTGCATTCCCGGATCTGGATGAGATCATCAAGGAGCGCCTGACCAAGACCGCATCTATCGGTTTTAATTCTGAACTGAAGGACAAATACGATAAAGATACTGATATCTTATCTAAGGTGACCGTAGAGGATATCCGTAAGTTCGGCATGATCCCGGAGTTCATCGGACGACTGCCTATCATCTGTACTCTGCAGGGACTGAGCAAGGAGATGCTGGTGAAGATCCTGAAAGAGCCGAAGAATGCCATTTTGAAACAGTACCAAAAGCTCCTGGAACTGGATGAAGTGAAACTGGAGTTCACGGACGATGCCCTGGATGCCATTGCCGAAAAGGCCATGAAACGTGACACCGGCGCCAGAGCCCTGCGTTCCATTATTGAGGATTTCATGCTGGATATCATGTACGAGATCCCGAAGGATGACAACATTGGAAGAGTCACCATTACCAGAGAATACATCGAAGGTACCGGCGGACCTATCATTGACATCCGCAGTAATGAGCTCCTGGAGCCTGTGGAGAATCTGAAGCAGATTCCGGTGGAAGAGAAATAAATTGAGAGTTAGTGAAATACCACCCGGATGACTTTGTTGTCTTCCTGGGTGGTATTTTGGTTTTGCTGTTCCGATCTTTACCGCCTGAAATCTATTTTGTGCTGTATAAGCAGTAAGTTTGAAGTGATTTTCTTTTATAGTGACTGATATTTACTGCCGGAATGGAACCATCCTATGCCGAAGCGGTAATTGTCAGAACGTTTTCATGAATTCTTCCATAAAAATACTGCTTGGATTTCTAAAAGCACTTTCAGGGCAGTAATATGCTTGCCCTACTAAGCAGGGA
>ERZ779992.476-NODE-476-length-28080-cov-4.121392_pt1 | contig 28080 bp, 30 predicted proteins | sample MGYA00511934_ERZ779992 | MGnify/ENA primary metagenome ERZ779992 (study PRJEB29588, sample SAMEA2163248) | human gut metagenome | biome: human gut; feature: human-associated habitat; material: faeces | place: Denmark | collected 2008/2010 ...
CCCCACTGCTGCCTCCCGTAGGAGTCTGGGCCGTATCTCAGTCCCAATGTGGCCGTTCAACCTCTCAGTCCGGCTACTGATCGTCGTCTTGGTAGGCCGTTACCCCACCAACTAACTAATCAGACGCAAGGCCATCTATCAGCGGATTACTCCTTTCCCACTTCTACCATGCGGTAGTTATGGCATATGCGGTATTAGCAATGATTTCTCATTGTTGTTCCCCTCTAATAGGTAGGTTCCTTACGCGTTACTCACCAGTCCGCCACTAAAGCCATTGTTATAAAATTCAATCCGACAAATCTTCTCTCCTTTTATAACGACTTCCGTTCGACTTGCATGTCTTATGTGCGCCGCCAGCGTTTATCCTGAGCCAGGATCAAACTCTCTTGTTAATGGTATATATTCTTCGCATATTTCTATGCTACCTATATATCTTTTTTTGAGTTATTTAGCTCTTTATTTTGCTGACCTTTTTTTTATAGATAGTTTGCTTCTATCTTTATTATTGGTTTCTTTTCTCAAAGGTTTATTGTTTACTTTTCAATGTACTTCTTTTTGCGTTGTTACCCTTTTCGGTGTAACGTGTTTTATTTTACTACTTTGTGCTTAAAATGTCAACACTTTTTTGAAAGTTTTTTAACTTTTTTATTTGAGTACAAAATAATAAATTAGTAAGTACTGTCTATTTAAAAAAGTCTTGCTTTTTTACTAATTTAATAACTTGTTTTTCATTTGTTTAAGCACTAAAATTATAATACCATATCCCTGATGTAATGTCAACACTTTTTTGTCGATTTTTTTGTTTTTTCAGATTTTTTTAATTTTTATATTTCTACCAATATAACATCATCTCCTATACACTTTATATTGCTCCATTCTATTACTATTTCATTTGAACCCGAAAACATATTCAATATCTTATTATTACCTGGAACTATTATTGATGTTATCATTCCACTTTCCAAATCTGCACACACATCCTGTACAAATCCTAATCTTTTTCCATCTTTGATATTTATAACTTCTTTATGTTTAAAATCTAATCCTTTATTACCCACTTGTTGCTTCTCCCTTCATATTATTTACTTAAATATATTTACAATATATTAATATGCAATAAAAAAGTTGCTAGTACATCTTAGCAACTCTTTATTTTTGTATTATTATTAATAGTATTAGTTCTGTTTATATATTCTTTTTATGTGATCTATTGCGTTTTTTTCAAGTCTTGATACTTGTGCTTGTGATATGCCGATTTCGTCTGCTACTTCCATTTGTGTTCTTCCTTCAAAAAATCTTTTATTTATTATCATTTTTTCTTTATCATTAAGCTTTTGTATTGCTGATGAAATTGTTAAACTGTCTGCCCAGTGTTCATCTGTATTTTTTTTATCGCTTATCTGATCCATTACATATATATTATCTGTGTTGTCTCCATATACCGGTTCTTGTAATGATATTGGCTCTTGTATTGCATCCATACTAATTATTATATCTTCTTTTGGTACATTTAATTCTTTTTCTATTTCTTCTATTGTAGGTTCTTTTTCATTTTGCTTTGTTAGTTTTTCTTTGGCTGATAATACTCTGTATGCCAAATCTCTTATAGACCTGCTTACTCTTATGGAATTATTATCCCTTAAATATCTTCTTATTTCTCCAACTATCATTGGAACTGCATATGTCGAGAATTGTACATTTAGTGTAACATCGAAATTATCTATTGCTTTTATTAGTCCAATACATCCAACTTGAAATAAATCATCTACATTTTCTCCTCTTCCATAAAATCTTTTTATTACACTTAATACCAATCTTAAATTACCATGTATAAATTTTTCTCTTGCTTTTTCATCTCCATTTTTTATTTCAATAAATAATGCTTCTTTTTCTTCATTTGATAAAACTGGCAATTTTGCTGTATTTACTCCACAGATTTCAACCTTATTTATCAAATTAAAAAACCTCCTTTGGAAATAATATCAATTACATTATTTCCAAAAGAAGTATAATGTATACTATTTTTATAAATTCAATGTATTAGTATGCTTATTATCTTCCATCTCCAATTTCTCCATTTTCATTGCTTTCCAATTGATTTTCTTTAATTCCATAAAAATATTTAAAGTCTGATGATACTTTTTTAAATGCTGATACTACATCTTCCGGTTTCATTAACGGATTAACATTTTCTTTATTGTACCTACCATTTGTGCCTTTTTTCATTGCATATATCAATTTATTTGTAAATTCTGATAAAAAGTAATATCTATTTTTGGGGTCAGGTACTTTTCTTTTGGCTATATCTTCTACTCTTGCATATGGACTAGTAATTCCTTTATCTGTTGCAATTAAATCTGCAATATTTAAAATCATATCATAATCATCATATTGCATATTTTCTAACACTTCTGTTATATCATCTACTTTTGTCCCATCTTCCCAAGAAGGTTTACCTTCGGAGTTTATATAAAATCCATCTTCAGCAGGATCACAATTTGCACATCTTCCCGCATTTATAAACGAATGAGTCAATGTAGCTCTCGCTTCATTTTCCCACCCTTCATCACATAATGCTTCAAATCCTTTTATAACATGGAAAAAATCGTGTGTAAACTTTCTTCCATAATCATGCAATACTCCCAATGTTTTTGCTTTTTTTGCATTCATTCCTAATTTTTTAGCCAAGTTTTCTGCTGCCTTCGCCATATATAAAGAATGGCTAATCCATGAGCTTGTATTAATGCTTGTATTTGGTATTATATTATCTCCTAAATGCCTACCATCAACTTCTATGCATTCATATGCTAAATCTAATAAATACTCACTGAAGTCTTTCAAAATTGGAACTTCTTTTAATTGTTCTTGTGTTATTTTATAGCACTCTTCCTCTGTCAAAATAATATTATTTTTTCTTAGTTTTTCCTGCATTTTTTTACATAGATATGATAAGTCCTCTTTTTTTACACCTTTTATCAATAGTAAAAATGCTTCTCCTGCATTTTTGTCAGTTTTAGCATTTGAGTATCCCTTGCAGTTCATTGCACGTTTTTTATAATAATTATTACTAAAATTAAGTTCCATATGTTCACCTCTTTTTTTATTAATTTTATCACGTATCTAATTAATGTCAATATTTTATACTCATAATTTCTGTTATTTCCTACCCTGTTTTACTCATTATTTCTTTTTTCATTTTATTTATAATCTTCTTTTCTAATCTAGATATATAACTTTGTGATATTCCGCAACATATCTGCTACTTCTTTTTGGGTCTTTTCATTTCCACTTACAAATCCAAATCTAAGTTCCATTATATTTTTTTCTCTGTTATTCAACTTTTCCATAGATGCTTTTAATAATTTTCTGTCCACTTCGTCTTCCATTCTTCTCGAAGTTACATCTGGATCTGTTCCTAAAATATCCAATAACAATAATTCGTTTCCATCTCCGTCTTGATTCAATGGTTCATCTATTGAAATTTCGCTTTTAATTCTATTGCTTCTTCTTAAATGCATTAGTATTTCATTTTCTATACATCTCGAAGCATATGTTGCAAGTTTTATTTTCTTATCTGTATTAAATGTATTTATTGCTTTCATTAATCCTATAGTTCCTATTGAGATTAAATCCTCTAGCCCCACCCCGGTATTTTCAAACTTTTTAGCTATGTATACAACCAATCTTAAATTTCGTTCTACTAATGTTTTTTTTGCCAGTTCATCGCCTTTTGCCAAAGAATTTAATACTGTTTCTTCTTCTTCCTGTGAAAGTGGTGGCGGCAAAGTTTGACTGCCCCCTATATAATATATTGGCATTTTTTCTATTTCATCATTCCCTATATAATTTACATATATAGTATTTATACTTTCCTTTAAGATTTGTAAAAGATTCACCTTACTATCATTCCCTTCTATTTATAAAATTTCTAAACTAATAAGTGCTGAATATGTATTACTATTAAAACTCTCATTGAAAATTCCTATTATTGCATTATTAACTTCTTTTTCCTCATCATCTATTATAATTTTTACCTTATCTGCTTTAAATCCAAGCATTAGTCCATTTTGTCTTCCTATTGAGTTATATGGTATTATTCTAAATTTTGACATATACTCCACATTTTTTTCTGTTACTTCCTTTGTGTCACCCCCTATAATCTTTTCAAGGTTATTTAATATCTCTTTTGGTAAGAAATCATATAGCATTTCTTTTTCAACTACTATTACAGGCATTAAAGTTATTGGATCTTTTAACATATTTCCTGTATCTAGCAAAGCATTCATACTTATGCTTTTCTCATTTATCTTAATTTCTAGCGGATATATAATATCTTTTTTAGAAGCTCTATTTTTTATAATTTTAAATGCTATATATGTAACAACAAATCCCACAATTCCTCCTAGTAGTGCTATTTTTATTGGGTATGTTCCTATATAGACTCCATTTTTCATTATTATATTTTCCGGTTTTATAAAATATAATAGTGCAAATGCACAACCACCAAAAGCAAAAGATATTAAATAAAATATTATTAGTTGCTTTACTATATTTTTAATATTTCTTGGCATATACGCTATGTAAACCATAGCTATTGATAACACTATCTTCATAATCAAATTAGAATATATTGGTAATATTTGCATATATAACATAATTGAATATATTGCACCTATTCCGCTTGATGCAACTAACCTTATATGACTTATTTTTAATTTCATTATATATGCTGTTGCAAAAAGAATAATATAATTCATGCATAGATTTTCTAATAAAATAATATCTATATATACTATCATATTTTCACCGCTCACTCTTATTTGTTTTTGCTAATAAATTATATAACTAGTCTGATTAAAAATCTGTCGTTTTGTGAGCAAGAAAAAAAGAAATAATCTACCTTTTAAGACTATTTCTTTTTATGTTTTATGTATTTTTTTTAATATCTACATTTTGTTTTAATTTTCGTTATTTATTTTTTATTTTTTCTTAGAAATGATGGTATGTCTAAATCACTTTGAGAATTATTGTTGTCTGAAGGTGTTGGAATAGAGTTTAACTTCCTATCCCATGCTTTGTCTACAATGTCTCCAACTGGTGGCATATTTGGTATTGAATTCTGCTCTTTTTCAAATCCTGTAGCAATTACTGTTATTACTATATCTTCATCTAGACTTTCATCTATAACTGCTCCAAATATAATATTAGCCTCTGGATCTACACTTCTTTGTACTAATTCTGCTGCCGTATTAACTTCATGTAATCCTAAGTTTGTTCCACCTGTTATATTTATAATAACTCCTCTTGCTCCTTCTATTGATGTTTCTAACATTGGACTTTGCACAGCTTGTTTTGCTGCATCTTCTGCTCTGTTTTCACCAGATGCTCTACCTATACCCATGTGTGCCATACCTGTATTTAACATTATTGTTTTAATATCTGCAAAGTCTAAATTTACAAGTCCTGGAATAGCTATTAGATCTGATATACCTTGAACACCTTGTCTTAATACATCGTCTGCCATTTTAAACGCTTCAACTATTGATGTTTTTCTATCTATAACTTGTAATAATTTATCATTTGGAATTACTACTAAAGTATCAACTTTTCCCTTTAAGCTTTCTATTCCTCTTTCAGCTTGTGATAATCTTTTTTTGCCTTCAAATGTAAATGGTTTTGTAACAACACCTATTGTTAAAATTCCCATTTCCTTTGCACATGCCGCAACTATAGGTGCTGCTCCTGTACCTGTTCCTCCTCCCATTCCGGCTGTAACAAATACCATGTCTGCTCCGCGTAATGCTTCTGCAATTTCTGTTTTACTTTCTTCTGCTGCTTGCGCTCCTATATCTGGGTTAGCACCTGCACCTAATCCTCTTGTTATTTTTTCACCTATTTGTATTTTGGAAGGTGCTTTTGATAGTAATAAAGCTTGTCTATCTGTATTAACTGCTATAAATTCAACTCCTTTTATTCCAGAATCAACCATTCTGTTTACAGCGTTATTTCCTGCCCCTCCTATACCTATTACTTTAATTGTTGCTGTCCCATCTAGCATTGCGCTATCATCATTTCCATCCATAAACATTATATTTTCCTCCTTTATATTAGTTGTCGAAATTCAGATGTCTTATATTTGATATCGGATTTCCGACTTCTACTATGACCTCTTATTCCTGACCTCTTATGTTCTGTTTTATTTTTAAATTAACAACAAATTTATTATGAATAAAAGAATTCCTTAATTCTTTCTAATATTGAATGTAATATATTTTCATTTGACTTTGTTTCTATACTGCTTGAAACATTTTTTGCAAATGCCCTTGATGAAATATATCTTACAAGTGCATATGCAGTTCTATATTCTGGTCTTACTGTACTTATTAGTCTTCCTGTTGAAATTTTAACTGGTATATTTAATGCAATTTTACCAGCAACATCACTTTTGTTTATATTTGTAATTCCTTGTCCTGTAAGTATTACATTATTGATTCTTTGTTTTATACCTTGCATTGTAATATCTTTATTAATTAAAGAAAAAATTTCTTCTATTCTGGCTTCTATAATTTCTATTAATTCAGAACTTTTAATTATCTTTCTATTTTCATCTTTACATGTAGATAATAAAATTTCATTATCATTATCTATGAAAGACTTCATCGCCAAGCCATATTGTTTTTTTAATTTATCTGCTTCTTCTTCTGATATGTCAAGAACCAAAGCAATATCATTTGTAATGTTGTCTCCTCCTAAAGGTATGGTATTTGTATAAACAAATGACGAACCTTCAAACACACCTATGTCTGTATTTCCAGCTCCAATATCTAGCAGCATTATATTGTCACCTAATTCGTTGCTATCTAGAGCTATACATCTTTCTGCAAGTGTTACTGGTACTAACCCATCTATTTCTATATATGCTCTTTTTAGAATATTGGTTATTTTTTTTATATACTCTTTATCTGCTAAAATAATTTGAGCTTTTAACGTAAAGCTTGAACTTAAGCTTCCTACTGGGTCTTGTACAATTCTGCCATTCTCTAGGATAAATCTGTCTGTAACTATATCTATTATTTGTTTTCCTTCTGGAATATCTATGTCACTAACTTGCATTATACTTGCCGAAACATCCTTCATTGATATTCCAGCATATCTATCTTTTGCATCTTTTAATATACTATTTTGGACAATTGTTACATATTTCCCTGGAATTGTTATGTATGTCGAATTAATTGTTAAGTTGGCATCAATTTCTGCATTTTTTATTAATTTTGTAACTGCAAGAACAATTTCATCTTCATCAATTATTTTTCCTTTTTTTATACCTCTGCATTTTTGGCTGTCTGTATATATAACTTCTATTTGATTAAAATTATTAACCTCCCCAATAACTATGCTTACTTTTGAGGTTCCAATGTCCATACCTACAATTATATCTCCTATTGCCAAAGTTAACCCTCCAATTTGTTTTAAATATCGTCTTTAGAATATTACATTTTTCTGCAAAAGTCAATAGAATTTGTAATATTTTTGTAATATTCTCGTAATAAAATTGCAATGTATTTCTATTAAATTTTTTTAGCCTTTTCTTGTCTATTTTTCATAAATTTTTCTATATAATACCTTCTAGTCATAGAAAGGTTATTAAACATTCTTCCAACAAAAACAACAATTGCTGCTAAATAAATATCTACATTTAATTTTTGTCCTAAATACGTTAATAAAATAGAAAGTATGGCATTGCCAAAAAAGCCTGATACAAATATTTTTAGGTCAAAGTTTTTGTTTAATGTTGCTACAATTCCACCAAAGACAGAATCTAGTGCAGCTATTATTGCTATTGCTAAATATCCTGAATATGTATATGGAATTATTGGCATAAAAATACCTATTATTGCACCTATAACACAACCTATTATTATTGCTATTAAAATCATGTTTTCTCCCTCCACTTTAGGAAAATATTATTTTTTGATATATTTTATTTCTGTCTCACCATTATATTTTAAAATTTCTACTTTTTTGTTCGCTACTAAAGTAACTGTTTTACCACTATTGTTATATTTATCTATAAACCCACTATTTTTAAGGCTTAATATACTTGATAAATACGCTTGGTTTCCTATCGCTTTTACCACATATGGAGAAGATAGTCTCTGGCCTCCTACCATTATAAGTGTATTACCTACTTCTACAATATCTGTAGTATTAATTATGCGTACATCATTTATTGAAATTGCTTCTGCACCAGCATATCTTAATTCATTTATTAGTTCTAATAGATCCTCTGCAACTATTACTTGATTATTATTATCTGTTAAAGTAACTATAATTCCTTCACCATATATGTCTGTATTTCCAACTATTAAATTTGAATTTTCTAATTCTTTGTCTAATAGTTCAGATGCTTCTTCACTGCTTTCTATTTTTTTATTATATTCATCTATTGTTGCTATAGTTTCTTCATATTTTTCATATGTTTCTTCATATTTTGTTTTCCATTCTGATAATGTCGTTCTTAGTTCATCTTCTTTCATGTTTTCTATAGCTGTTATATCTGTTTCTTCAACTGTTTTAAATTGTACAAACATAACACAAATTAGAACTATACACACCAACCCAATTATTATGCCCATTACAAGTTGCTCTTTATTTATTTTCTTCAAATATATCACCTCTTAGATTTAATATATTTTGGATTTATAACTCCATTATATTTTTCTATTGTAACACTTTCCATTCTCTTTTTTTCTACTATTATTCCGTCTTCTTCCATATAATATATGTATCCACCAGGCATCATTAATGAACCATAAAATAAATCTGTAGGACCTATTGCTTTAATTGTAAACGGTGATGTTATTTTTTCTCCATTTATTTTAATAACACTACCTTCACATGTAATTGCAGATGTTGCAATTATCCTTTGTCCATTTATAGAAATTGCTTCTGCATTTGCATGCCTTAACATGTTTACAATTGCTGTTAAATCCGTATTATGTACTACTAATTTGCTCATATCTAATATCTGTGTACTTAATAATTCAGAAGAAATGTTAGTATTATCTTTTAAAATTATTTCCATTCCTGGTCCAGTTACATCTGTTAGTCCTAATAATATATTGTTATTTTTTAATTCTTCCTGTTTGGCACTAGATGTACTGCTGTCTTGTGTAGCTATATTTCTTACTTTTTCTAGTCTATTTTCTGCTTGTCCTAATTGCGAATATACACTATCATATTTTTCTTTCCATTTTAGCACTTCATCTCTTAATCCATTTTCTGTTAGTGTTTGTCCAACTGTTGCGCTAGCGTTGTTCATTGTTTTTATTTGAACTATTATTGACATTGTCAATATAAAACACATTATTCCTAATGTAATTGATATTTGTTTTTTATTCATTCTCTCTCCCATCCATTTTTATACTTTTTCTCTAAACACTGCACCTTTATTGGTCAAATCCGTGTTTACAAGGATTTCGCCTTCTACTCCTTTTTCATCGTTTAATATCTTTTTCACATATGCCATTTTAGTACTTAAATTTGAAACATCCCCCAAATGTATAGCTTTTTTTTCTTTTTCCAAAGTAAGTATATAATCTTGTCTATTTGAAATATCAATTTTGGTTATTAAGTCTACTAGCTCGTTTGCATTTGCTGATTCCATTATTTGTAACACTTCTCCTAATTTTACCAAATCCTCACTTATTAGCCTTTGCCCTTCATGTAGTTCTTCCTCTGGTGTAGAAATGCCTACTATAGCAGGCATTTCTGCTTTTTGGCTTGTTATTTCTAACATGTATCCTTGGTTATTTATATATATGTAGCTATTGGCAAATGGTATCATATAAGTCGCTACTCTTTCTACTACTATAATTTCTACTTTATCTGGCAATTTCCTTCTTATTTTTACATTTTCTATATATGCATTTGCCTTTACTTTATTTTTTATATTCTTCTTTGATACTTTAAAAGTATTTTCATCTGTTTTCAATTCAGATAAGCTTATTATTTCCTCTTTACTTAGTTTGCTGTTTCCTGTAACATTTATCTCTTTGATATTAAATAATGGAGACAAGGCAACATATATGCTTACTCCTATAATTACTATAATTAGAGTTAATACTTTTACTATCTTCAAAATTGCTTTTTTCTTTTTTATTGCTATTTGTTGTTGTTTAGTAAGCTTCTTCTTGGCGTTTTGCTTATTTTGGTTAGTGTTCACACTTGTTTTTTTGTTTTTCTTGTTTTTCTCCTTATCATCTGAAATTCTGGGCATACCTATAACAATTTCTTTATCAAAGTCAAATAATTCGTTGTTTTTATTTCTAGCACTTACATTATTTGACTTTGTTTTTTTGTTGACTTTATTTTTTTTATAATGTATGTCTTCTTTTGATTTCTTTGTCATTTGCCCTTTCCTTCCTCTCTATTCCTTTTCTTCTTTTATTGTTATTTTTGCACCTAACTTGTTCAATTTTTTATCCAAGCCTTCATATCCTCTTAAAATATATCCTATTTTATTAACTGTTGTCGTTCCTTTTGCAACTAGACCTGCTACAACTAATGCTGCTCCACCTCTTAAATCTGTGCTTTCTACAGTAGCTCCTGATAATTTTTTGCATCCCTTTATTACAGCAATTCTTCCTTCTACTGTTATCTTGGCCCCCATTCGTTTTAACTCACTTACATATTTGTATCTATTTTCAAATATATTTTCCACTATAACAGAATTTCCCTTTGCAATTGTTAGTATACTTGCAAAAACAGATTGCATATCTGTCGGAAATCCCGGATATGGCATTGTTTTTATATCAACAGCTTTGATTTTTTTAGGTGCTTTTAAACAAACACATTTATTCTCTATCTTTATTTCGCAACCTGTTTGTTCTAGTTTGTTTAAAATTTGATTTATATGTTCTGGAATTACTTTATTTAGTTTAACTTTTCCACCAGTTATAGCAACTGCACATAATAGCGTGCCTGCCTCTATTCTATCTGGCATTATGGAATATGACACATCCTTTAATTTTTCTACACCTGTTATTTTAATTATGTTTGTGCCTGCTCCTTCTATTTTAGCACCCATTTTATTTAAAAATTTTGCTAAATCCACTATTTCTGGTTCCATAGCAGCATTAGAAATCTTAGTTATACCATCTGCGTAAACACTTGCAAGTATTATATTTTCGGTTGCACCAACGCTTGGGAAATCTAAGTCTATATTTGTGCCTATTATTTTATCACATTTACATGTAATAAATCCACTATCTTCTGAAATATTTACTCCCAATTTTTTAAAAGCCGCTAAATGTAAATCTATAGGTCTTGTTCCAATATCACATCCACCTGTTTGTGATAGTTTGTGGGTACATAAACTTTAAATGAAATGCTAGCCCTCCGTTTTCGTATAGTTCATTATACATCATATCATTTAGTGTATACAAGTCTTTTTCTTCTTTTGTTATTTCATTTTTATCAAATACTACTATTTTATCAAATAGTCTTGATAATTCTTCTTTTGTTAACCCATTTTTCTTTATATCATCTATTGCTTTAAATATTAAATCTTCTTTATCTTCTAATTTGTTTAGTTTATTGAATTTACCTTCCGCTTCTTGCAATTTTTCTTTTTCATATTGTATCTTCTTTTCTAATTCCTGTTTTTTATCTTTATATATAAATTCTGGAATTAAATCATTTAGCTTATCTTCATATACTTGTTTAAATTGTTTTTCTAGCTTTTCCATTGTTTGTTTAGATTTGTTTAACTCTTTTTCTAGTGTTGCTTTATTTGTAGAAATTGCTTTCACATTGTCCATAACAAAATTTTTAAATTCAGGATTACTTACTAAATTATCTATATATGCATTTACAATTTTGTCTAAATATTCTATTCTTATCCTGTGTGGTTTACACCCATAATTTGGTCTTATATCTTTTATTGCACCTTCATTACTATACTTTTTGCATAAATAACTATCTGGTCTTTTTCTTGTTCCAGTATTTCCCTTTCTTTTATACATTGGAGTTCCACATCTTCCACAATATAAAAGTCCTGAATATAAGTTGTTGTCTGTATCTACATATTTAAAACCATTATTTATTTTATCACTTTCTTTTTTTCTTTTCTTTCTAATTTTTTGAACTTTTTCAAATAGTTTTTTATCAATAATAGGTTCATGATGATTTTCTATTATAGTCCATTCCTCTTCTGGCTTTACTCTTGTTTTTTTAGATTTAAAACTTAATTTTTCAGTACATCCACCTACATAATCACCTATATATCTTCTATCATCTAATATTCTTACAATATGTTGTGCTTTCCAGTTTGCTGTTTGTTTTGCATTTGTAAAGCCTCGTGATTGTGATGGTGTTGGTATTCCTTTTTTATTTAAGTAAGTTGCAATTTTTTGATATCCCCAACTTTTAGAGTATAATTCAAAAATTTCTTGTACCGTGGCGGCAGTTTCTTCATTAATTACCAAGGTCTTTCCATCTTTGTTGTATCCATATATTGCTTTAACTAGTAATTCTCCCTCTTCTATTTTGTGTCTTAAATTCCTTCTTATATTTTTACTATCATCTCTTGCTCTTCTTTCATTAAACCATGCGTATAACCCAAACATTTCCTCATTGTATTGTTCATCTTCAAATATTATCTCTACACCTTTTTCTTCTAGGTATTCTACAAAACCTAATGCTTCTTTTTGATTTCTTCCAAGTCTTGCAGAATTTTTAAAAACAATTACATCTATTTCTTTGTTCTTTGCTCTATTTCTAATATCATCAAACCTACTGAAATCTGTACCACTTTTGTCATCATCCATTATAATATCAACTATATTAGTATATCCATGACTTTTGCAGTATTTCACAAGTAAATCTCTTTGTGTTTCAATTCTCTCATAATTTTCCCCATAGTCATCTCTACTTTCTCTACAATAGATTACAACTCTTTTTTCTTCATTAGACTTTTTCATAGCACACCTCCGTCTTTAAAATGTATCAATAACATTTTCTTTTATGTTATATTTTATTGTTGCTATTATATGATAAAAGTTCTAAAATTTCAAGGTTCAACTCGAAGTTTTAGAACTTTTTTCAGTTGGTAACAAATTGTTACCAACTGGTTAGTATCTCTATCCAATTGAATTCACAAGAAATTCTTGTAAGTTCATTTTTTACTGAAATATATATTAATTTGAATTATAAAGAAATTCTTGACAGTTCATTTTCTTTTAACTGGTAACAATTTGTTACCAGTTAAATAGCGATATTAACCAACTGAATCCTTTATTTATCATTTTAGTTTCTTTTTATCACTTTCTTTTAATTTCACTTGTTTTTCTTCTTTCTCAATATATTTATAATTCAATTTATTTGTTTTTGTTACAACTGATTCTCCAAGATTTTTTTCAATATCATCTCTTGCAACTTTTGCAGCATGTCCACCCATTTTGGCAACTTTGATATTTTCCTTTAATCCATTTGGCTTTTGTTTAGCTGCAAGTCTCTTTGTTGCTTCTTCTGATAAATCTGTTAATATAAGTTCTATATTATCCATATTATCTCTTAAGTTTTCTTTTCTGAGTCCTTTATATTGTTTATATTCTTTTGCTGTCATTCCAGACCATTCTCTATATATTTCATTTGTTAAAATTGCATATTCAATATTTTTTTCAATTCCATTTTCTTTCCATACATCAGTTAATTTTTTTCGTTCTTGAATTGATTTCATTCTTTTTGCAATCCATTCTTCGTCATATCCTTTTGCTCGATATAAATCAATTGCTCTTTGTAATGCTATTGATGGATCAAAAGTTTCATCAATTTTTTCTTTTCCTAAATATGCTAACCATTGTTTTATTGGTTCTGCGTTTTTTGATGGTATTGACTCAATTATACGAAACATACCTTCAATATCACATACATCAGTTATACGATATTTTCCATCTTTAGCTTTTAATTTCAAACCGTTACAATTTGTAACGGTTTCATTTCCCTCTTCTTTTAGCCTCTTTTTTAAGACTCTCCAATATACTGTTGGATTTTTACTTTCAGCTAAAACACCTACTATATCAACAATGCTAATATAGTATTTTTCTTCTTCCTTGTTCCAAACCGTTCTTATTGTTTCGTTATTAAAAATTTTGTTAATTAAATGCATTTTATTTTCGTCCATTTTATACCTCTCTTTCTCAAGTTGTTTGGAATTTTTGAACAACTTAAAATCTCTTTTATTTCTTCTATTTATATCATATTTCTAAAACTTTTTCAACACTTTTTGCGAATTTTTGTTCTTGCTTCTTTGTTTGTATTTTTCTTTTATTCTATCTGAAATAATATCGGTGAATACCTGTTTATAATCATCTAATTCACTAATATCTGATTTTGGACAAATAAATACTGCAAATGGTAATTTACCTTTTTTCTTTTTGTCTTTATTATCCTTTACCTTTTCCAGAGTATTCACCTACCTTTCTCTAATTTATATTCATAGACTTTTTGTCCTTATTCCTAAAACTACAAGCGGTAAATACCCATATGAGATTTGCCCTCATTCCACCTTTAGTGAATCGCCCCTTTACATCACGTTAGCCAGACGAAAGTATCATTATCTGTACTTGCAGTTCGCTATTCAATTTTCAATGTGCTGTTGATGGAAAATAGTTATTTGAATTTTCTATTTTCCATCTTGATAAATCCATTATAAGATGCTAAAATAATGTTGTAAATGGATTTTTCAAAGTCTATAGATAAATTAAAAATCGAAATATCTATATTCTATTTTTTTAACGGAGGAAATGCAGATATGATAAGTAATTTCACATTAAATAATAATAAAATCATTCTAAAAAATACACGGAGAATATTTTGGAGCTATTCACGATTTCGAATACAATATTGGAGACAAATTATATGAATTTGCTATAATGAATAATGAAAATTTTGAAAAATTAAAAGCTATGTACTCACAATTAATAGAACTTGTATGTTATGCTAAAGAAACTAGTTCTGAAGATGAAAATATGGATTGCTTTTTTAAAATGTTTCAAATAGTTAGAGCTTGTCTAAATTTTTCTCCATATACTCACTTCTATACTCAGGTTCTAATAGATATAATTGTAAAAACATACAATTCAAAAGTTTTTAGATCAGACTTATTATTCAAATCTCAAATTGGTGTTTTTATAGAAGATTCTAAATATTATCCTAATGATATATATCGTGAATTAGAAGAAGATGAATATACTACGCAGATTTTGTTTCTAAAATGGTCTCAAAAAGTAGATAAGATATCAGCCAAAAAGCATAATGAATATATGAAATTCTTTGAAACTATGCGAGATTTACTAATTGAAAATCTTATAGAGAAGAAAAAAGATTTAAAAGAAAGATTAGAATTAATTAGCGAATATTCTAATAATTCGCTTGTTAGAAATTTAAGTGTACCAGAAAAATTATTCTTATACGAAACTAAAAGAGTATTTGATATACATTATTTTAATACTAAACCTGCACATGCTCTTTTTCTTGATAGTAAATTCAAAACAAAATATATATGTGATACAGAATTATCAAGAGAAGAAAGAAATTTAGATGTAGAAAAGATTGTAGAAATTATGAAAGAAAAAAATATTGTTGCAGAAGAAGTATATGAATTGGAAAATTCAGAAGAACAAATTAGATTTGAGTTGTTTAAAGTCATTCAAAATAACTTTGTTATAAACAAATGTGAAAATTGCGGAAGACTATTTATTCCTATTACTAGCAGTAAGAATCCAAATCAAAAAGGTAGAAATGACCAGAAATATTGCAATACCCCTTATTTAGATACTGGTAAAACTTGCAGGGAAATTGGTGCATCAAATAAACACAAAGAAAAGGTTGAAAATAGTGATATTTTAAAGGCATACAAAAAAGAATATAAAAAAATATATGGTAGACATTATGCTCATCCTAAAGAATTTAAAGAAAAACAATTTAAAGAATGGTCACAAAAAGCTATTGAATTAAGAGATAGTTATGATGATAGTCAAATTGAAGAATTTAAGCAAGAAATGAAAAAATTAAGTCAATCATATTGTAAAAAATAGCAAAATCAAAAAAAGAGAGTATAGAAAAAGTTGTGTAAATAAATCCTTCCGTGATAAAATATAAAATATCAAGGAGGGATTTTTCTATGGGTAAAAAAGTAGAAAAAGGAAAAAATGAAATAGTAGAGGAATTTTTTAGAAGGAATGAGCCAAAAAATATTAAATCTATGAATGATATGTACACAGCCTGAAAAGATTTCTTTGCCCCTGCTTTTCAACAATTGTTGGATGCTGAAATGGAAGCAAAAATTGGTTATTCCAAAAACGAAAGAACAGATAATAATAATTATCGAAATGGATATTATCCAGAAAGAACTGTAGCAACAGAAAAAAGTGTTATATCTATCAACATTAAAAGCAGAGAAAAAATGGTCAAGAATGGTTGATAAATGGGATTTATTCTTATCTCAATTTAGAATTATGTATGAAGGCAGAATATAAAATAAAGCCTAAAAATAATAGGCTTAAGAAGGATTTTTCTTAAGCCCTATTAAACTTACACAACTTTTTCTAAAGTATTGATTTTTTAGAAAAATATTATTAAAATAGTGTTAATAATAAAAATATTAAATTTTTTCAAGTTATCAATCGGAAGGAAATCCGATTTACACAAGATTTTCTATAGGCTCAATATGATTTAAAAAAGGAGCAAAATTGCTCCTTTAAACTATTATTTCATTCTTCCAAAAAATTCCAATATCTTTTCCAATGCTCTTTTAAACCATGAAGTTTCTTTTATTTCTACCAATTGAATATCATTTATTTGTTTATTTTCTTCTGTATTTTTCTTTTCAAAAATATTATCTGGATTATATTTTTCATATTTTTCTTTTTCAATGTCAGTTAATTTTGAAATTTTTATTCTATCTATCTCGTTTTTTCTTCCATTATCCATCCAAAATTTATATTCTATCCAACATAAAATATCAATCGCTTCTTTACTAGCATTTTCCTCATTAAATAAATCATTTTTATCAATCTTTGTCTTGAAGTTTTTATTTCTTTTCTCTGATATATTTTTTAAAATATTTTCTGGAACTTTCATTACAGTTGACTTATTCATATAACTTAATATTTCATATATTTCCTCATAAGTATTACTGGAAACCATTTCAATCACTTCCTTAATCAATTATTGTTGTAAATCTTCTTGTTCCCTTATTTCTAATAGTTCTTCAACTTTAGCATTTAAAACCCCATCAACAATTCTATCATTGCTATATGGAACTCCATTAGGTCTGTCATTTTTTTTATTAAATTTACTATATGCATAATATCTCGGATTATATATTATTGCTTTATTTCTTTTATCTACATATCCAACTATATATTGAGGATTTACAATATATTCTGGTTTTCCATTTAAGCCTTGTAAACCCGAAGGACTAAAATGAATTTTTTTATCACTCTGTAACGGCTCTACAATTTCCTTTGCTTTGCCATCTTCTGTTATAGGTTCATCTATAATTATAATAGCATCTCTTCCAATTTCTCCACCTAATCCTCTACTATACAATATTACCTCATCCATTGTAAATTCAGTATAACTTGTAGTAGATAAAGATTCTCTCATCATTCCTAATCCTTCTTGCATTATTGATTTTGCACTTTCTAAATCCTGTGTACCATGAAAATGATAAGTATGTTTTTTGGTATCATGCGCCATTATTCTTTTGAATTCTTCTACAAAAGATTTATCACTATAAAATTCTTCCAATTTTCTTTGCTTAGCTAATTCAATTAGCTTTTCGCCAACTCTTTTTCCATTAGTGTTATATTCATTTAATTTTGGAAAACTATTTATATATTTTATATACTCACATAACTGTTCATCCGTTACTTTCATATCCTCTTCATTGACTTGAGAAAAATCTTGACCACTAGACTCTTGAAACTCAAAATCACCTTCAGCATCTTCCCAGCCTTCCCAATCTGCCCATTCTTCTTCTCCATCACTATATTCTATTATTGGTTCTCCAACATCATCAGAATTTCCAAGTTCCCAATCATCTGCTGCTTGTTCATCTTCTTCATTGCTATATTCGATTGTTGGTTCTCCAACATCATCAGAATCTTCAAGTTCCCAATCATTGTCTCCTTGTTCCTCTTCTCCATTGCTATATTCTATTGTTGGCTCGCCAACATCATCAGAATCTCCAAATTTCCAATCATCTGCTGCTTGTTCATCTTCTCTACTTTCAAATTCCAATTGATCAATTCTTTCAGCTAATATTGGAATATACCCTGTCATATATTCTCTGAAAGAGTCTGTTAATCCACCGATACCATTAACCCCTCTAAAATAAATTAAAAAACTCTCTATCTCTTCTGAAGTCATGCTTTCAGTTTTGCTATTAACATAATTTTGAAGTTGTTCTTCGCTTTTAAAATAGATTGGATTAAAATCCACCAATTCTTCTGGGATATCCATAATTTCATTTAATAATGCATCCATATCGAAAGATTCATCACCATTAATATTTAATCCCCTTTTTTTAGCTACTTCTAGCAAAATTCTTTTTATATAACCATAAGTAATCTGCACTCTTTCATTATTTGAAGAATATGAGTCTATAAGACCATCCTCGACATGATATGAAGCTGATTCTCTTAACTCTTCATCATGCTCTTTAAATAATTCCTTCTCTTGTTCTGTTAATTCTATCATAACACCATACTCCTAAAATTTTTTTAGCATATTGGCTATTCAAAAATATTATATAATAAATTGAAAATAAAATCTATAAATATAAAAAAATTTATCTATTTTTATTCTTTGTTCTTTTTTTATTTAATCCTTGATATTGCATCTGCCTTTCAATTTTTATAACATCTTTAATTTTAGGCACATCTTCAATTATTTGACTTGCAATTTTTAAATCATACCTATATTTTCTAATAATCAAACTGCAATCACTAATTTTACTTTTATATTCTTTTACTAATTCTTCATCTTTACAATTTCTCGATTTCCTTCTATAGTTCTGTCTTAAATCAATATAATCATTTATTTCATCATTAATTTTTGAAATAAATACTTTTACTTCATTTAAAGTATTCAATTTTTCTTTGCAAACTAATCTAACTTGATTTGAATATCGTTGTAGCTTTCTTACTTCTTCTTTCATCTCTGGGGATAATGGTGTATAACTTTTATTTTTGGTTGCAACTTTTCTATATCCCATCAAATAAAAAAGAGTTAAGAATATAAGTTCTAATGTTAAACTAACTACACTTATAAATTCAAAACTCCCTTTATATTTTCCTCTTTTTACATTTCTTCTCTTTTTAACTTTTGTAAATTCCAAATATTTATTTTGATAATGATATGGATTATTTCTTACTTTTTCGGCTATTGCATTTGGTGTATATTTTTCTCCTAATCTATACATTCTAACTGCTTTTGTATCATTTATTGAGCGAATTGTAGGATATTTTCTATTATAATCATCATTTATGATATATCCCTTCTTATACATTATTTTCTTAAATTGGCCATAATTAATACACATTTCCATTGCTTCATCTATTGCTTGCCTCATTAAATTATATTTTGTTGGCTCTCCTCTCTTTTCTGCAAAATAAATATTTCTTGCTGTTCTTCCTTTTGGATTTTTTATAACTGTTAAATTATACTTTTCACATAATTCATCTGATAAACCTCTAAATCTAAAATATGCACCTTTATTGCAATCAAATTTCTTTCCTGTAAACATATTAACTGAATTGATTACAAAATGATTATGATATGTTCCAGTATTTAAATGTGTTGCAACTAATACTTGATGTTCTGGAAACATTTTCTCTGCAAGTTCTACTCCTATTTTATGTGCTAATTTGGGTGTGATTTCACCTCTTTTAAAACTCTGATAGGCATGATATGCAACATTTCCTGTAGTTTTATCAAACTTGATTTGTGTTTTTATCATTTCAACAAGTGCTATATCTCTATTACAGTTAACACCTGTTACAAACATTGTTGTTTCATTTTCATCTGTTGTTTTTTCTTTATTTTCAGCATATAGCAATACCTGCTTTATATCAAATATAGTGTAGTGTTTGAAACTCTTATTTTTATTGATATTTCAAGTAAAATTAAACATTTTATAAATTCTTACTCTTTTCTTATTTTAATTACCAACTGAAAAAAGCTCTAAGGTTTTACTCTTAAAGCTCTTGTTCTAATTTTAAATAAACCCTCTAATCCACTCATTTATCTTAAACTTGTCCGATGTATCCACCAAATATCACAATCCCCTGGATATGAGAATGTTACTTCTTTAAATCTTCCTAATATAGCTCCGGCCAATATTACTGTTGACCTCATTTGCCTCATTAGTTGTTCTGGAATTTCTCTTTTGGTTATCTTCTTAGAGTTTATCTCTATTTTACCATTATTCTTCTTAATTTTACAACCCAAATATTTTAAAATTTCTTGTGTTATTTTTGTATCATGTATATTAGGTACATTGTATAACTTTGTATTTCCTTTATTTAATATTGTTGCTGCTAATATTGGTAATGATGCATTTTTTGAACCTGATACTTCTACTTCACCCTCTAATCTTCTGCCTCCTTCTATTATGTAACTAGACATTTTATTCACCCTTTCTATTTTATTTTGCTATATTTTATGTCTTGTTTTCATAAATTGTGAGTTTTTGATTATGTGAGTACAGTTCTTCTTTAATTGTTCCTGATAAATATTCTATATCTCATTTGCAACTCCTCCCTTTATTATATATACCACTTCTAGTATTACAATAATAGTCTTGTTTTTTTTGCCATTTTGTGGTATAGTAATTATAGTTAATAACTGTGCGGAGGTTGATTTTATGAAATTTAAATCTAATTCTGGAAAAACATTATTTATGACTATTATAATTGTTTTTATTTTAGTTATTATTGGTGCTATTACTTATTTTGGGATAATCTCCTATCCAGAAGTATTTAATGATATAAAAGTTAAAGTTCAACAAACTTTTAATAAAAATGAAAAAAACAACACTAGTAGTACTTCAGATACTACTAGTGAAAACAATGATTTATAAAATTTCTTTTATATTTTTAATATTAGATACTGTTTCAATATATCCTTTATTGTAACAGTCTTTTATTTTTTTTACATTAAAAACATTTCCAGATGGAATTTTTACATTTATTACATAATCACATTCTTTAACTGCTCTTTCATCTTTTTCATTAAACATAACGTCTATTGCCTTAAATGCTACATCATATGCGCTTTTTGGATTATCTGTAAGGTCTGGTGGAAATTTAATTGCAATTTTTTTATCTACCTTTAGTTTTTCTAATTCTTCTACTGGTACATTGTCTAATATTCCACCATCTACAAATTTATAATTTTCAAATTCACATGGTGCAAATAATCCTGGAAAACTGCAACTTGCTCTTACTGCTTTTCCAATAGAAATATTATTTATATATTTTTCATCATTTTTAACTATTCTATTTGTAAATACATGTTTTTTGCAATTAATTATATCAACACTTGAAATAGCTATAGGCATTTTTATATCTGTTATATTATACAATCCCTTGTATTTTGCACACTCATCTATTACATTCTCTATTGTTTCTCCTGACAGTGCACCATAGCCTAAGAGTCTTTTTGAATTCTTTATATTTGACATTAAATATCTAGGCTCCGCTCTAAATATGTCCTTGGCAAAATAATTGAATAAATCTAGCATTTGGTCTGCTGTATATCCCATTGCTACTAACACTGTAATTATACTGCCTATACTTGTTCCTGTTACAGCACTTATTTCTATTTGATTCTCTTCAAATGCTTTTATTGCCCCTATATGTGCCGTTCCTTTTATTCCTCCACCAGATAAAGCCAGTCCTATTCTCATTTTTTCTCACATTCCTTTCTTTTACACATTAAATTTCAATTTTTACATTTTAACTACCAATTTATTTATTTTTGAACTAACATATAACTCTAGTTTTTTCATAAACTCTTCAGATTTAATCTCACTATTTGCTACCATTTCTAATCCTTTTTCCCAACTTGCCGTTAATTTTGGGTTTAACATATCTGGCATAGAGTTATATACTACATCATATATTTTTTCTCCGCTTCTCGGTCGGTGTTATAATTTGTGTCTTTGTATTTATAGATATGTAGTTAATTCTTTCTAATTTTTTTATAATTTCTGCTCTAGTAGCACTTGTGCCTATTCCAGCTCCTTTTATTTGTTCTCTTAACTCTTCATCTTCTATTAGTTTACCCGCATTTTCCATTGCCAATATAATAGAACCAGAATTATATCTTGAAGGAGGAGTTGTCTCAGATGTCTTTATTTCAAAGTTTGTAATTTCTATGTCTTGTCCTTTTTTTAATTTATTAAGTATGTCTAAATTTTCTTGTGAATTTTCTTTTTGGTTGTCCTTTAATACTTCTAAATATCCTAACGCAGTACATACTTTACCATTTGCAAAGAATTGTTCATTTTCTATGTCGATCTCCACTGATATTTTACTAAATTCTGCTGATGGATAAAAAATACTTAAAAATCTTTTTACTATTAAAATGTACACTTTTTTATGTAGTTCTATTAAATTATCATAGTTTTCATAGCCTTGACCTGTTGGTATTATCGCATAGTGATCCGTAATTTTACTATCATCTACATATTTTGTCTTTATTAAATCTGTAGAGTATTTTTCTTCCACCATTTTCTTTATATATTTTTGTATTTCCTCATTTTTAAATCCCTTTGCTATTCCATTCAAATTTTTTGAAATAACTTTTGCGACAGCCGTAGATATAACCCTAGCATCTGTTCTTGGATATGTTACCAACTTTTTCTCATACAAATTTTGTATTATTTCCAATGTTTCATCTGGTTTTATTTTAAATCTTTTTGTGCATTCATTTTGAATTTCCGCTAAATTAAACAACAATGGTGCTTTTTCTTTGGTTTTGCTTTTTTTTACTTCTTTTACAACTGCATTTTTACCCTTAAAATAATTTATAAATTCCTTTGCATCATTTTCCCTTTTAAAACCTGATTCGTTATAGAGTTTTGGCGAATTCCATAATATTGATTTTTCTCCCACTTTCCATTCTGCACTAAATGCATTTTCTTGCTCTCCAAACTTTCCAATCACCTTGTAATATGGAATTTTAACAAAATTTCTAATTTCACGCTCTCTGGAAACTACCATTCCTAAAACACAAGTCATAACCCTTCCAACCGATATAGATATTTTCTCTTCTCCCAAGTCTTTTGCCAATCTTTTACCATATATTATAGATAACAGTCTAGAAAAATTAATTCCTATTAAATAATCTTCTTTTGCACGTAAATATGCCGAATCTGATAAACTATTATATTCATCTAATGGCTTAGCTTGCTCTATTCCTCTTCTTATTTCTTCTTCTGTTTGAGAATCTATCCATATTCTTCTTCTTTGTTTATTTTTAAGTCCTATTTGCATTTCTACAAGTCTATATATATATTCTCCCTCTCTTCCAGAGTCAGTTGCAACATATATACATTCAATGTCTTCTCTTGTTAACAGTTCTTTTATTATATTATACTGTTTTTCAACATTTGGTATCACTTCATATTTATATTCTTTTGGCATAAATGGTAATGTGTCTAATCTCCAAAATTTTAATTTCTCATCATATTTTTCCGGATAAGACATTGTTACTAAATGACCCACACACCACGTTATTATCCAATTGGCAGATTCTATATATCCATTTTTTCTTATTCCATTTTCCTTTAAAACTTTTGCAAATTCCATAGCTACTGATGGCTTTTCCGTTATTAGTATATTTTTCAAAAAAATCTTCCTTTGCTATAATTTATTCATATTTTACTATATCAAATTCTGAAGTAAAATTTTGATTTCCGTATGCAAATACTATGTATAATTTTCCTTCTTCATTCAAAAAGAAATTAGTTATATTTTCTATTTTATATATTTCACTTTCTAAATTTCTTTCATATACAGGGTACCCAGAATTTATTAATATTGTCTCTTCTTTTTTTACACTTTTTAAGACATCATTTATTTTGTTCTGTAATTCTTGTACATTTATATTTTTTTGTTCAATTATATTATTTAAAGAAACTTTTTCTTTTGTCTCTATATTGTAGTTATATGTTTGAATTATTATTCTTTGTGGATTATTGCCCTGCTTTAATGATGATTTAATAATAATAGATAAAATATTATCATTTAAATATCCTACATAATCTATGCTGTATATGATTTTTTCAGCATTGTTTTTATTTTTTCTCACTTCATTTGCTTTTTTTACAAACACCTCTTGAGTTACCTTATTAAATTCTTTTGGTATATTTCCTTTTATATTAATCATTGGTATGTTTAAATCTATATCATAAAATTTATTTTCCTGTTGTATACTATAAGCTATATATACTATGCTTTTTTCTGTATTAATTCTTTCTATTTTTGAAATATCCTTTTCTTCTACATTAAAACTATTGTTAATAGTTTTAACAAATTCATTTTTTAACTCTTCCATAGTTTTTTCTTTTTCTGGTTGAACCGGATTTTCTATTACATTTTCATCTGTTGTATTATTAGTTGGTATATCAGAAGTTTTGCTATCCCTCTTGCCAAAAAATTGTGCATATGCCCCTAAAACAATTGATAATACACATATTATAGATATGATTATATATATTTTTTTTGCGTTTTCCATTTTTTTGTAATACCTCCATTTACATTTTAGCAAATCTTCATCTATTATACCATTTTTTTGCAGAAAATACAAATTTTTTAATTGACTAGTTTGCCTTTTTGCGTTATTATATATATTGAATTAATTTATAAGATTGGAGATTATTTAATATATGTTATGCTCAATATGTAATAAAAATACAGCGGTAATTTTTATAAACAAGCAAGATGAAACCGGCAAACAAGAATTACAAGGTTTATGCTATGAATGTGCAAAGGCTAAAGGAATAAATCCTATAGATAGTTTAATGAAACAAGCTAATTTGTCTGAAAATGACTTAAATGACATGACTAAGCAACTAGAAACTATTGTAAAAGATATGGCAAATAATATAGATTTATCTAGTATTGACCCTTCTAGTTTTACATCAGATGATTCTACTAACTTTGAAGATAATCCTACTCCACAGTTTAGTGCTATTCCATTAGGTTCTATCTTTTCTAATATGTTTGGCGAAAATGCCGAAGGTGCACAAGAATCATCTTCTGACAGAAAAAAAGTTAAAGTTGATAAAAAAGTTAAAGATAAAAAGAAAAAAGCTTTAGATACATTTGGAACTAATTTAACTAATAAGGCAAAAAATAATCAATTAGACATGGTTGTTGGTAGAGATAAAGAAATTCAAAGAATTATTCAAATTTTAAATAGACGTTCCAAAAATAACCCTTGCTTAATAGGAGAACCTGGTGTTGGTAAAACAGCAATAGCTCAAGGATTAGCCATAAAAATTGCTAATGGAAATGTACCTGCGAAATTATTGAATAAAGAAGTTTATTTATTAGACATGACATCTGTAATTGCTGGAACACAATTTAGAGGACAATTTGAAGCAAGAATGAAATCTATTATAGATGAATGTAAAAACTTAGGAAACATTATATTAGTTATAGATGAAATCCATAATATTATAGGTGCTGGTGATGCTGAACATTCCATGAATGCTGCAGATATTTTGAAGCCTTCTCTTTCAAATGGAGAAATTCAATTAGTTGGAACCACTACATTAAAAGAATACAGAAAATATATTGAAAAAGATAGTGCTTTAGAAAGAAGATTCCAACCAGTTATTGTAGAAGAACCTTCAATTACAGATTCAATAGATATTCTTGAAGGTATAAAAAAATATTACGAGGAATTTCACAAGGTAAAGATCTCTACTGATGTTATTAAACAAGCTGTTATAATGTCCGAAAAATACATCCATGACAGATTTTTGCCAGATAAAGCTATTGATATATTGGATGAAGCATGTTCTAGAATCAATTTAAATAATAAAGAACTATATCAATTAGAAATTCTAAAAAATCAATTAAAAGATGTTCAAGAAGATAAAGAAGAAGCTGCTTCTGCTGATTCAACAGAAGATTATAAAAAAGCTGCTGAATTAAAAGCAAAAGAATGTGCTTTAATAGAACAGATTGATAAATTAAATAAAAAAATGAAACTTGTTAATTTAACTGTTCAAGATATTGCTGAAGTAATCGAGAGTTGGACTAAAATTCCTGTTAAGAAAATAACTGAAGAGGAGACACAAAAACTTTTAAATTTAGAGGGAAACTTACATCAAAGAATAATTGGCCAAGATAATGCTGTAGAAGCTGTTTCTAGAGCAATAAGAAGAAATAGAGCTGGATTAAAAAGTACAAAAAGGCCACCTTCTTTTATATTTGTAGGTCCTACTGGTGTTGGTAAAACTGAGCTTGCTAAGGCCTTAGCATACGAGATGTTTGGAAATGAGGATTCCATTATTAGAGTAGATATGTCTGAATATATGGAAAGTCATTCTACATCCAAGTTAATAGGCTCGCCTCCTGGATATGTAGGTTATGATGATGCAGGCCAACTAACTGAAAAAGTTAAAAGAAACCCTTATTCAATTATATTGTTTGATGAAATAGAAAAAGCACACCCTGATGTGTTTAATATATTACTTCAAGTTTTGGATGATGGCAGATTAACAGATGCTCAAGGAAATACCATAAGCTTTGAAAATACTATTATTATAATGACTTCTAATGCTGGTTCTAACCTAAATACAAATTCTATAGGGTTTGGTGGTACTCAAATTAATAATTCTAAAATATTAGATACTTTAAGAGAAACTTTTAGACCCGAATTTTTAAACAGAGTAGATGAAATTGTTATATTTAATCAACTAACTAATGAACAATTGTTACAAATTATAAATTTAATGTTAAAAGATACTCAAAAAGCATTGTCTAATAAAGATATTACAATGGTACTTACAGAATCTGCAACTAACTTTTTATTAAAAGTTGGTACTGACGTAAAATATGGTGCAAGACCTTTAAGAAGAGCAATACAAAGATATTTAGAAGATGAACTGTCTGACATGATTTTAAAGGGTGAATTAAAAAACGGACAAAAAGTATTAATAGATTGTAATAATGAAAATTTAACTTTTAAAGTAGAATTATAAATAGAACTATAAATGGAGGAAAAAAATGTTTAAACATGTGCCAAATATTTTAACACTATCCAGATTTGCCTTAATCCCTTTTATTGTATATTTTATCGATGCAGAAAATTACCTTTTGGCATTTATATTTCTTACTATTTCTGCCTTAACAGATATATTAGACGGTTTTATTGCCAGAAAATTTAATTTAATAACAAATTTTGGAAAATTAATAGACCCTTTAGCTGATAAAGCAACTCAAGTTTCTATATTGATAATACTTACATTAAAAAATGTTATACCTTTATGGATTTTGGTTGTTGTTTTCGTAAAAGAACTTCTAATGGTTTCTGGTGCATCATTTCTATATGGTAAAAAATTAGTTGTTTCTAGTAGATGGTATGGCAAGCTTACTACCGTATTATTTTACATTGCAATAGTTTGCTCATTTATTGTACGTGTTTGGAATGGTTCTTTATTTGGGCACCCAGAATATAGTTTACCTCTTTTACCAAACTTTGATCAATATATATATTATTTAGCACTTATTGCCACAATTTTTTCGTTAATAATGTATTTTAGAGCATTCTATCAACAAGGTTATTTAAAGAAAGAAAATTTAAAAATAGAAAAATAATAATTACTATTGATATCAATAAATCTTGTTCTTCTTCTATAATCTCTTTATACATTTTCGTCATGTTTTGTCGAATATTTAAGTATTTTGACAATTTTTGGTAACTTTTAGAGTAGTTGTTTACAAAGCCTTAAATTTATGGTATAAAAAATATAAATTATTATAATAATTT
>ERZ779992.494-NODE-494-length-27561-cov-2.572493_pt1 | contig 27561 bp, 22 predicted proteins | sample MGYA00511934_ERZ779992 | MGnify/ENA primary metagenome ERZ779992 (study PRJEB29588, sample SAMEA2163248) | human gut metagenome | biome: human gut; feature: human-associated habitat; material: faeces | place: Denmark | collected 2008/2010 ...
TTAATGCCTAGTATTTTTGGAGAAAACTTATTTAATGATGATTGGATGAATTTTTCATTTCCTGAAGTTGACAAAGAACTTTATGGTAAACATGCAGGCAATGTTATGAAGACTGATGTAAGAGAAACAGATTCAGGCTATGAAGTAGATATTGATTTACCTGGATTTAAGAAAGATGAAATCAATGCACAGCTTGATAATGGTTATCTTACAATAAGTGCTTCTAAGGGTCTTGATAAGGAAGAGAAGAATAAAGAAGGCAAGTATATCCGTAAGGAACGTTATGCCGGTGCTATGAGCAGAAGCTTCTATGTTGGTGATGAAGTAACTCAGGCTGATATTAAGGCCAGATATGAAGATGGTATTTTAAGACTTTCAGTTCCTAAGAAAGAAAAGAAAGCTGTTGAAAATAACAAGTATATTGCTATTGAAGGGTAATAGCTGAAGTTTTTTAATAAAAATTTATCAATTATATTAAATAAAATGGAAAGGAAGCGATTGTTATGGATAAGAATCCAAAACATCCATTAAAGAAAAAGAAAGTTCATCAGAAGGTAAATGCAACAGCTGACCACAATATTGAGGAACAGGCAGTTACAGGAAAACATAAAAAACATATTTATGATTAATATGAACTATAATAATCCAATTTAATAGAATTGAAAACTGAATAAAATATTAAAGCCGTCAGGGTTCGTTGATGTACGAATTCCGATGGCTTTTTTAATTAAATAACATTAAATATAAAAATTATGTTATAATTTAGAAAAATTATTAAGGTATTAAGAGTACAGTGCTTCGGCAGGAATCAATACAGACTGGCTGAATTTACAATTGGAAAGTTGAATAAAGCTTTATAATTATGGGAGAAATATATGATAAAAATTGATTTGATTACAGGATTTTTAGGAGCAGGCAAAACAACATTTATAAAAAAATATGCATCATATTTTATAAAACAGGGACAGACAGTTGGAATTCTTGAAAATGATTATGGTGCAATTAATGTTGATATGATGCTTTTGCAGGATTTGATGAGCGACAATTGTGAATTGGAGATGATTTCTGGCGGATGTGATGAAGAAACCCACAGGAGGCGTTTTAAGACAAAGCTGATTTCAATGGGAATGTGCGGCTATGACCGTGTTATAGTAGAACCATCAGGAGTATATGATATAGATGAATTTTTTGATGTTATACATGATGAGCCGCTTGATAGATGGTATGAGCCGGGAAATATCATTGCGATTGCCGATGCGTCAGCAGCAGATAATTTATCAGAAAAATCGTCATATGTTCTGGCATCTGAGATTTCATGTGCCGGAAAAATCATACTTAGCCATTCAGATGAAGCGGACGAACAAAAAATAAAAGACACAATTGATTATATTAATTTATCATTAAAGGACATTGGCTGCAAAAGACAGATAGGAATGAGTGATATAAAAAAAGGAATTCTTAATCTGACTGATGAAGATTTAAAAGAAATTGCAGAATGTGGATACAGACTTAATTCGTACCAGAAGCAGGATATTAATATGCAGGACGGAAAATTTGCTTCACTTTATTTTATGAATACAGGTTTAGGAAGTGAAGATGTAAAAAAGGCAGCGGAAAATATATTTGCTGATAAAAAATGTGGAAATATAATCCGCATAAAAGGATTTTTTAAAGAAAATGACAAATGGTATGAAGTCAATGCGATAAAGAAAAAAACCAGTATTAATGAAATATGGGAAGGACAGGATGTTATAATTGTTATAGGTGAAAATCTCAATGCTGACATTGTTGGAAATTATATAGGAAAACATGATTAATCTGAAAATATATTCATATTTATGTAAGCTTTCATATGTAATTGCAAGAGCATATCAGAATGGAGGCTTTTAAAAATTCCATGCAAAAGCATAATATTTACACAAAAACGACATATTTTTTTCACAGGCGGTGCCTATTATAATCTTAGAAAAAAGATTAGGAGGTGCCGCTTGTGTTATTTAATTGGAAAAAAACGGGAAAAGGTCATTTGGCGTGGGGAATTTTCTATGGCATAGCATTGACGGGATTTACAGTGTATATATTACTTGACGCATTTGTGCTGCCGAAGAATGTGGTTACATTGGAAAATAATAATACGGAAAGACAGACGATAGAGGAAACAGTATTTCAGAAAGAAAGGTGAGCGATATTGTATACATTGGACAGTAAAAAAAGAGCCGTTATATGGGGCATTATAAGTATTTTTTGTATAGTATTTTTTAGCATATATAACAGATATTCGCATGGAGTTCATTCACCGTTTATGACATATTTCTTTGCGGTTCCGCTCATTTTCGGCTGCCTGCCGAATTGCATTGCTGTTATTTTGGAAAGGAAAATAAGAACATGGCATATCGCTTCGGACATTTATTGTGCAGGAATTGCGGCAGTTACGGTAAGCTGTGTTCTGAGAGGAATATTTGAAATTGCCGGAACATCGTCTGTTTATCAGGCATTGCTTATGTGGTTTGGAATTGCTATGAGTGTAGTTGGTGCGGTTGCTCATGGAATATTTATGATAAAAAATGCATGAAAAAATATATTTTAAAACAAATACAAAGCATAATTCACAAAAATATAAAAAAATATTATGCGATTTTGTGAATTGTGCTTAAAAATGTAATGTGATACAATCAAGGAAACTAGAACGGTGAAAATAGTTTCCTTGATTTTTTGTTATGGTAACGATGGCGACGGAGGTGATGATGTACGGAAAATACAAAAGAAAGAATTTTACAGGCGGCAATTACCGCTTTTAATGAAAAAGGATTGAAGTTTACTATGGACGACCTTGCAGCGATTCTTGGTATGAGCAAGAAAACGATTTATAATGTGTTTTCTGATAAGAATTCGCTGTTTCTTGATATGGTTGATTACCTTTTTGACACGATAAAGGAAAGCGAACAAAAAATAGTGAAGGATACATCGCTTTCTACGATTGAGAAAATAAGGCATATTCTCGGTGTTATGCCGGAAAGCTATAAAGAAATCGATTTTGGGCAGCTTTATCTTTTAAAAGATAAATATCCGGACATATACAGAAAAGTTGAAAAAAGGCTTGAAAGCGGCTGGGAGACTACACTTGGACTTCTTGAACAGGGGATGAATGAGGGTGTGATAAGACATGTTAATCTTACAGTGTTTAAGATGATGATGGAGGCTTCGCTTGAGCAGTTTTTCCAAAGAGATATACTTGTGCGTGCGGATATGACATATGCACAGGGACTTAATGAAGTTGTAAGTATATTGCTTAATGGAATAGAGGAGGCGGATTATGGAAGATAAGTCAAAGAAAATTTATGGAAATGATATTGACAGGAGAGCATACAGAAAAGCTGTCAATTCTAAAAAGAGATTTGCAAAAAAATATGGGGATGATTCTAGGAAAAATTACCCGGTAACGGTAAATAAGAATAAGTATATCGGTGATGCACTCGGAGTTTACGATGTCCGTGTCGGCGATAAGTCAGAAGTTAAGGAAACAGAAAAATTTGATACAAAGTCGGGAATTATTGTAGGTAATATAAGAATGGGGTTCGGACATTACCGTATTTCAATGGCGATTGCATCCGCAGCTAATGCTATGGGATATGTCCCTTACTGGATGGATTTGAATTCTTACGAAGATACAACATGTACAAAGGTTATAAAAGCACAGAATGATTTATATTCGCTTGGTTCAAGACTTTCGCAGAAAAGCAGGCTGTTTAACCATTTTGTATGGGAACCCATGAATTACGAGGGTTTCAGAAAGCTTTCATATAATGCATCAGACCAGAAAAATGCCGAGCTTATGGCTCCTGTATATAAAAATGTTCCGAAAGAAATACCTGTAGTTGCGACGCATGTCTGGCCTGCACAGGCAGCAGTCCATGCAGGAATGAAATATGTTGTCAATGCGATTCCTGATAACTGGCCGATGGCACTTCATTTATCAGAGGGAAGCATACATACTGTCCAGACACATTTTGCATATCAGGGATATAGGATTTTGAACGGAATGAATGGTAAAAAGGTTCTGAATCCAATGCCGTCAGAAAGTCTTATATACACAGGACATTATATAGACCATGAACTTGTTGCTGGTATAGAGACTGATTGTAAAGCAAGAAGGGAAAGAAAGAAAAATAAAAAGCCTATGAGATTTCTTCTTACAATAGGTGGTGCCGGTGCACAGAAAGAAATTTTTGCACATATAATCAGGTATCTGCTTCCTTATGTTAAGTCAGAAAAAGCAGCTCTTTATGTTAATGTCGGTGATTATAAAAATGTGTGGGATGATTTGGAACGTGAAATTCCTGAAATGTCAGATATTGCAATAAAACATTTCGATGACTGGGATGATACAACAAAGTTTGCAAATGATGCACTGACAGGTGATGTTACGGGAATTCATGGATTTTTCCATAAAAATATTTTTGAGGCGGTTTACTGTACTAATCTTTTGATGAGAAGTGCGGATGTGCTTGTCACAAAGCCAAGTGAACTTGCATTTTATCCGGTTCCGAAGCTTTTTATCAGGCGTGTCGGTGGACATGAACAGTGGGGAGCAATCCATTCTGCCGAGATTGGAGACGGAACACTTGAATGTAGGGATATTCCGCATACATTGCAGATGATAAAGCTATTTATGAATGATGATAAGCTGCTTTGTGATATGTGCGATAATATCGAAGCAAATAAAAAAGCGGGTATTTACAACGGTGCATATGAGGCAGTCAAAATTGCTATGAATATGAAGAAGGAGTGAGATGAGTATGGGGCTTAATAAAAAAGAAATGGCATCATATGGTATTGGTGCGGTTGGAAAAGACATGGTATACATGTTCTGTGCAAGTTATATTTTATATTATTATCAGGATATTCTTGGGGTTAGTGCGATTGCCATGGGAATTATTCTTATGGCTGCGAGAGTATTTGATGCATTTAATGATCCTGTGATGGGTGTGATAGTTGCAAAGACGAGAACACGCTGGGGAAAGTTCCGCCCGTGGCTTTTTGTGGGAACTGCACTTAATGCGGTAGTTTTATATCTTATGTTTGCTGCACCACCTGCATTAAACGGAAGCGGTCTTGTTGCATATGCAGCGGTTACATATATTTTATGGGGTGTTACATATACGATGATGGACATTCCGTACTGGTCAATGATTCCTGCATTTACGGAAGGAGGCAGGGAGCGGGAAAATATGTCTACAATGGCTCGTTCATGTGCAGGAGCAGGTTCTGCAATTGTTACAGTAATAACAATGCAGTGTGTTTATCTTCTTGGAAATGGAAATGAATATACAGGATTTAAGTGGTATGCACTTATAATTTCAATATTGTTTTTTGTATCAATTCTTATAACTTGTGTTAATATAAAAGAAAAGTCTACGGTTAATGTTGAAAGTGTATCAGTAAAGCAGATGTTTAAGGCACTCGTACAGAATGACCAGGCAGTTGCTGTGGTTGTGACAATTGTGCTTATCAATGCCTCTGTATACATAACTTCAAATCTTGTAATTTACTTTTTTAAATATGACTTTGGTGGTGCCGATTGGTATAATGGATATACACTTTTTAACACATTCGGCGGTGCGGTTCAGATTCTGTCAATGATGGTTCTGTTTCCGCTTCTTAGAAAATTAATGAACACAATGAAAATATTCTATGTAAGTTTTGCAATGGCAATCACAGGATATATAGTGCTTCTAATACTTGTATTTACATCAATGTCAAGCGTATTTGTTTTATTTATACCTGCGTTTTTCATATTTGCGGCAAATGGAATGTTACTTGTACTGACTACGATTTTCCTTGCAAATACTGTAGATTATGGTGAACTTAAAAATAACAGGCGTGATGAGAGCGTGATTTTTTCTATGCAGACATTTGTTGTTAAACTGGCATCGGGTGTTGCGGCACTTGTAGTTTCAATCTGTCTGTCACTGAGCCATCTTAGCAGTAATACTGATGCAGATGCAGCGGTCACAACGGGCGGTTCGGTTGCAGGACTCAGAATGACAATGACTGTAATTCCTATAATCGGTCTTATTATTGCACTGATTTATTTTCACAAAAAATATATTCTTACAGACAAGAAAATGGAAGAGATTACAAAAGGCATTAAAGAGCGTAGAAACTGATTACTTATAAGGATGGATAAATTATGATTACTGCACAAAATGGCATTTATAAGCTTGATACAGATAATACATCATATATATTCAGGGAGTGCGAGAGCGGACATTTACAGCATCTGTATTATGGAAGAAAAATTCATGCGGATGCACAGGTTCTTTGCGAAAAACATGTTAGCATACCAGGAAATACTAATATATACAGTCCTGATTTTAATAATTTTTCACTTGAGGATATGTGCCTTGAAATGTCTTCATGGGGAAAGGGTGATATAAGGGAGCCGTTTATAGAAGTAAGCCATGCTGACGGAAGTAGTACGTCTGATTTTTTATTTGAAAGTTCTAAGATTACATTGGGAAAAGAAGAATCAGAAACGCTTCCGGGCTCGTATGATGAAGATGGAAATGTCGGACATCTTACAGTTATTTTAAAAGATTCAAATTATAATCTGAAGCTGGAATTACACTATTATGTATATGAAAAATGTAATGTTATTACAAGAAGTGCAAAGTTTATAAATGAGAGTACAGATGATGTCAGATTAAACCGTCTTATGAGTATGCAGCTGGATTTTAATGATTCTGATTATGAACTTTCGTCTTTTAATGGTGCATGGATAAGAGAGATGAATAGGAATATTATCAGCTTAGAGGCTGGAAAATATGTCAATGAATCAGTTACGGGAACATCATCAAACCGTGCAAATCCGTTTGTTATGATTGCAAGACATAATACATCGGAGAATTTCGGAGAGTGTTTTGGATTTAATCTTATTTACAGCGGCAATCATTATGAGGCAGCACAGGTTAATTCTTATGGAAAGTTAAGAATTGTAACAGGGATTAATCCGTCATTATTTTCCTATAAAATCAGTGCCGGAGAAAGTTTTGAAACTCCTGAGGCAGTTATGACTTATGGATATGCTGGATTTAATTCAATGAGCCATAATATGCATGATTTTGTAAATAATCATATTGTACGCGGCAAATGGAAAAATAGAGTGCGTCCCATATTGTTGAACAGCTGGGAGGCAGCATACTTTAATATTAATGAGAAAAAGCTTTTAAGACTTGCAAAAGCCGGAAAAGAAGCCGGCGTCGAGCTTTTTGTAATGGATGATGGCTGGTTTGGCGAAAGAAATGATGATACGTCATCGCTTGGGGACTGGACACCGAATGAAAAGAAACTTCCCGGTGGCATTAGGGAGATTGCGGATAAAATCAAAGCACTAGGGCTTGACTTTGGAATATGGGTTGAGCCTGAGATGGTTAATGTTAAGAGCCGGTTATATGAAAAACATCCGGAGTGGGTTGTTGATATTCCTGAAAAGCCACATTCAGAAGGCAGAAACCAGAGAATTCTTGACCTTTCAAATACTGAGGTTCAGGATTACATAATAGAGCAGATGAGCAATATTTTTTCATCGGCTGACATTTCCTATGTGAAATGGGATATGAACAGGATTTTCAGTGATTATTATTCAAAAAATCTCCCACCTGAAAGGCAGGGAGAGATGGCACACAGATATGTATGCGGATTGTACCATTGTATGAGAGAGCTTACAAAAAGATTTCCTGATATTTTATTTGAGGGCTGTTCAGCTGGCGGTAACAGGTTTGATCTTGGGATTCTTTGTTATTTTCCGCAAATCTGGGCAAGCGATAACACAGATGCACTTTGTCGTACACAGATTCAGTATAATTACAGTTATGGCTATCCGCTAAGCTGCATTTCAGCACATGTTTCGGCGAGTCCTAATCATCAGACATTAAGAAATATGCCGCTTGAGACAAGATTTGCTGTTGCGGCGTTTGGAAATCTCGGATATGAATTTAATCTATGTGATTTGCCAAAAGACGAATTTATGGCAGTTAAAGCTCAGATTGAATTGTATAAAAAATGGCGTGAAGTTATACAGTATGGTACTTTTTACCGCAGAGAATGTTTTGATAACAGAAATTCACGTAATCATGGTGTGCTTAATAACGGAGCTGGCAACAATGCTTCATGGTGCGTTGCATCAAAGGATATGAGCAAAGCTGTCGGGTTTACTATGCAGAAACTTGTCGTGCCTAATACACAATTCGCCTGTTTTTTTGCGAATGGCTTAAAGGACGATGCTGTATATCATTTTTACAACAGAAGGTTAAAGCATAATATTAAAGAGTTTGGGGAGCTTGTAAATATGGTTTCACCTGTTCACATAAAACAGGGCTCTCTTGTTCAGGAACTTGCCTCAAAATTTGTAAAACTGGATGGAGAGACAGAAGATTATACGGCTTACGGAGACACACTTATGTATGCTGGAGTTAAGTTAAAACAATCTTTTTCCGCTACAGGATACAGTGAAGATGTAAGGCTGTATCAGGATTTTGCTGCAAGATTGTATTTTATGGAGGAAGTAAATGCAGACGATAACGCTTGAAACAAATGAAAGATATAAGCATTTGGAAAAAGGATTTATTGAAAAATTCGGACATGCCACGGAATATGAAAATGGTGGAAATTGTACAATTCAGTTTTTTTCAGCACCGGGACGCAGTGAAATAATAGGAAATCATACCGACCACAACGGCGGCAGGGTGATAGCGGCAGCTATTGATATGGATACAATTGCGGCAGCGGCTCCAAATGAAACTGATATTATTAGAATTTACAGCGAGGGACATGAATATATTGAAGTTGACCTTAAATCTATCGCTGATTATGTTAATAACTATAATACAGATGCAAAAGTATGCTATTTATACGACGGCAGCAGATCGCTTGTTGCGGGAATATGTACGTATATTATGAAAAATGGATTTGATGTGGGCGGTTTTGATGCGTATGTGACAACGCAGGTTATCCCATCGGCGGGAGTAAGTTCATCGGCTTCGTATGAAATGCTTATATGTGCAATTATTAATTTTATGTTTAATGATAATAAAATGACTGAAAATGACTGTGCAAAAGCAGGGCAGTACGCGGAAAATGAGTTTTGGCATAAGTCGTCAGGCCTTATGGACCAGATAACATGTGCTGTCGGTGGTGCCGTATATATGGATTTTTCTGATGAAAATGAAGTGAAGTTTATGAAGAAAAATCTTTCCTTTGAAAAATTCGGATACAGCCTTGTTATTGTAAATACAGGAAAAGGACATGCCGACTTGAGTGAAGAGTATTCGGCAATTCCTAAGGAAATGTTTTCGGTGGCAGAAGTGCTTGGATGTAAGCGTCTGTGTGAAACTAATATAGATGAATTAATGAAAGTGATTTTAAATCATGATAGTTACAATGACGCCGGTTCGATATTACACAGTGATAGAGCCGTGCTTCGTGCAATACATTTTTTTGAAGAAAATGAGCGTGTGGACAGAATGGCGGAAGCGATTGACAATGATGATTTTGATTTGATAAAAAGAATGATTGATGAATCAGGAAAATCTTCGTGGGAACTTTTGCAGAACTGTTACTGTCCAAATAACCCTTCAGAACAAAAAATTTCACTGGCATTGACACTTACAGGGCGTTTCCTCAAAGGAACGGACAGCGTATGCCGCGTACATGGTGGAGGTTTCGCCGGAGTAATTATGTGCATACTGCCAGTGAAAGATGTTTATTCATATAAAGATTATATGGAACACATTTTCGGAAAAGGAAATGTGTATGTGGCATCAATAAGAAATTATGGTGCCGTAAAAGTCGAATTGGTATGATAAAATGTGTGCATGATGCAAATTTATTAACCAATTCCCCCGAACACGATTCCGAGTATTAAAACAAGAATACAGACAGGACAATAAATATATTTGCAGACAGGGTAAAACTTGTCTGTAAATTTATTTGTGTGTCCAAGATTCACCTGATTTTCTACATATTTCTTACCTAAAACCCAGAAGAACATTATTCCTGCGAGTCCTGCTCCGAGAGGGCAGATATAGATTGAAAGCACATCCATCCATTCGGATACAATTCCCTGTATACAAAGTGATACTATTAATGCGAATACTGCAATGACTGAGCATGATATTTTACGGTTTAACTTAAATTTTTCCTGAATTGTTGCAACGGGTGCTTCATACAGATTGATAAGTGATGAAAGTCCTGCCAAGAACACTGCAATAAAGAAAATAACTGCAATTATATAACCACCGGGCATTGATTTAAATAGTGCCGGAAGATATATAAATAAAAGTCCCGGACCGCCCTGGTTTAATCTTGCACCGGTTGTAGCCATTGCGGGAATAATAACGAGTGCCGCGAGCATTGCGGCGATTGTGTCAAATAATGCAACTCTGCCTGCCGCTTTTGGAATGTCTTCGTTATCAGAAAGGTATGAGCCGTAAATTAAAGTTCCGCTGCCTGCTACCGATAATGAGAAAAAAGCCTGACCAAGAGCATATACCCATGTCTTTGGTGAAAATAAATATTGTGTGTCTATTGTAAAAATGTATTTATATCCGTCTGCTGAACCGGGCTGGAAGAATACATAGATGCCAAGAATAATGAAAAGTACAAAAAATACAGGCATCATAATTTTGTTGGCTTTTTCAATTCCTCTTCCGACACCGAACATTAATATTCCAATGCCTGCTGCAAGTGCAAAAAACTGCCATAAATTATTGCCAAATGAAGATGCCATGTTTCCGAATTTTCCGGCAAAATCGGCTGTATCCTGAGGTGATAATGTTGAGCCTGTAAATGAGCCAATCATGTATTTTAAAATCCAGCCCATTACCACAGTGTATCCGATTGCCATTGCTAGCGAGCCGAGAACAGGAATAAGTCCGAGTATTTCGCCGAGCTTTCTTTTTCCTTTTGATTCGCAGGCAAGACCAAAAGCATCTATAGGACCTGATTTTGCAGCACGTCCGAAACTCATCTCACCGATTACGCCTGTGAAACTGATAAGTGCTACAAAGATTATGTATAACAGAAGATATGCACCGCCGCCATACATGGAAACGCGGGTAGGAAACATCCATATATTTCCCATTCCGACTGCAGAGCCTATACATGCAAGTATAAAGCCCCACTGATTGTTAAATGATTCTCTTTTTTTCATAAAGTTAAAAAGCCTCCCGATGTTTTTTAAATTAATAAATAATGTATCTACTATACAGTATCTTGCTGTAAATGTAAAATACATATTTTAAAGCTTGAAACTGTGGGAAAAAGAAAGTCAAAGATTATAGTTTGTTTAGATACACAACCATTTGACGTGCAAAAACACATAATACCGTGTTTATATTTTTTTAATAAAATAATTAGCACTCACCTGTTGACAGTGCTAACAATGAGTGATATAACGTACTTGTAGTTAAGAAACAGACATCAAAGGAGGTTGTGTTATGAATATAAACAAATTTACTCAGAAGTCAATTGAAGCAGTAAACAATTGTGAGAAAATCGCTTACGATTATGGCAATCAGGAAATTGACCAGGAGCATTTTCTTTACAGCCTTATGACAATAGAAGACAGCCTTATTGCAAATCTCATTGAAAAAATGGATATCAATAAGGACACATTTATAAAAAATATCGAGACACTTCTTTCACAGAAGACAAAGGTTTCGGGAAATGTGAATCTTTATGTAAGTAATGATTTAAATAAGGTTCTTGTTAATGCTGAAGATGAGGCAAAAAGAATGGGTGATGCATATGTTTCAGTTGAGCATCTTATGCTTGCAATGATAGCAGCACCTAACAAAGCAATAAAACAGCTTTTTAAAACTTATGGAATTACAAGGGATAAGTTTTTATCAGTTCTTGCAACTGTTAGAGGTAATCAGTCAGTTAATTCCGATAATCCGGAAGCTACGTATGATACACTTAATAAATACGGACAGGATTTGGTTGAAAAGGCAAAGGAAGGAAAACTTGACCCTGTAATAGGCAGGGATAATGAGATTAGAAATGTAATCCGTATCCTTTCAAGAAAGACAAAGAACAATCCGGTTCTTATCGGTGAACCTGGTGTAGGTAAAACTGCAGTTGTCGAAGGACTTGCACAGCGAATTGTAAGAGGTGATGTTCCGGAAGGACTGAAGGATAAGAAGATATTTGCACTTGATATGGGTGCTCTTGTAGCAGGTGCAAAGTATCGTGGTGAATTTGAGGAGAGATTAAAAGCTGTTCTTGATGAGGTTAAGAAAAGCGAAGGCAGCATAATTCTTTTCATCGATGAAATCCATACAATAGTAGGTGCCGGTAAGACAGAAGGTTCTATGGACGCAGGCAATATGTTAAAACCTATGCTTGCAAGAGGTGAGCTTCACTGTATTGGTGCGACAACGCTTGATGAACATCGTCAGTATATTGAAAAAGACCCTGCACTTGAACGTCGTTTCCAGCCTGTTATGGTTGATGAACCTTCAGTAGAAGATACAATATCAATCCTTCGTGGTCTTAAAGACAGGTACGAAGTTTATCATGGTGTTAAGATTACAGATGGTGCGTTAGTTTCTGCTGCAACATTGTCTGACCGTTATATTTCAGAGCGTTACCTGCCTGATAAGGCTATTGACCTTGTCGATGAGGCATGTGCAATGATAAAGACAGAACTTGATTCAATGCCGGCTGAACTTGATGAATTGCAGCGTAAGATAATGCAGCTTGAAATTGAAGAGGCAGCTCTTAAAAAAGAGACAGACAATCTCAGCAAAGAGCGTCTGGGTAATCTTGAAAAAGAATTGTCAGAACTTCGTTCACAATTTAACCAGCAGAAAGCAAAATGGGACAACGAAAAAGCAAGCGTTGATTCCATAAGCAAGATTAAGGAAGAATTAGACCAGTTAAATAACGAGATAGCAAAGGCAAAGAGAAATTATGACCTTGAAAAAGCCGCAGAACTTCAGTATGGTAAGCTTCCGGCATTGCAGAAGAAGTTAAATGAGGCAGAAGAAAAGGTTAAAAATAAGAATCTTGACCTTGTACATGAGAGTGTAACAGAGGAAGAAATCGCTAAGATTATATCAAGGTGGACAGGTATTCCGGTTGCAAAACTTTCTGAAACAGAGCGTCAGAAGACACTTCATCTTGAAGATGAACTTCACAAGCGTGTAGTAGGACAGGATGAAGGTGTTACAAAAGTAACAGAAGCTATTATTCGTTCTAAGGCAGGTATAAAAGATCCTACAAAGCCTATCGGTTCATTTATGTTTTTGGGACCTACTGGTGTCGGTAAGACAGAACTTGCAAAGGCACTGGCTCAGAGCCTGTTTGATGATGAAAATAACATTGTAAGACTTGATATGTCCGAGTATATGGAGAAGTATTCAGTATCCCGTCTTATAGGAGCACCTCCGGGATATGTAGGATATGACGAAGGTGGCCAGCTTACAGAGGCAGTACGTAGAAAACCATATTCCGTTGTTCTTTTTGATGAAGTCGAAAAAGCTCATCCTGATGTATTTAATGTGCTTTTACAGGTGCTTGATGATGGACGTATCACAGACTCACAGGGCAGAACTGTAGATTTTAAAAACACAATCATAATCATGACAAGTAATATCGGTTCAACATATCTTCTTGATGGTATTGATGAGAATGGTGGAATTAAGCCTGACGCCGAAAATCTTGTTATGCAGGATTTGAGGGCACATTTCAGACCTGAATTTCTTAACCGTCTTGATGAGATTATAATGTTTAAGCCTCTTACAAAGGCCAATATTGGTAATATTGTCGATTTGCTTATTGCAGATGTAAATAAGCGTCTTGCGGATAAGGAATTAAAGGTTGAGCTTACACCTGAGGCAAAGGAGTTTGTTGTATCGCATGGATTTGACCCGACATATGGTGCAAGACCACTTAAAAGATATATTCAGAAAACAGTTGAGACACTTGCAGCAAAGCTTATTCTTGCAGGTAATATCAGTACAGGTACGATACTGATTGATGTTGACGGAGATAAGCTTGAAGCTCGCAGCAAGGGTGAAGTACAGAAATAATAAAAATACAGCAGCAGCCAAATTCCGGTGTAAGCACAGATTTTGGTGTGTATGTGTAAATTAAATGACAGCCGTATGAATCAGATAAACTGATTTGTACGGCTGTCATATTCATAATCAATATTACTTAATGCAGATATTATATCTTTTTTATCTATCATAAATGATTTGCAGAATTCATCAAGTGATGAATAATTATCCCTCAGCTGCATATTTGTAAAAGAAAGCAGCATTACAGGGTCTTTTGGTAAAGTAGTCACAGTATCTCTCCTTATTGATGTTTTCCAATATATTTGCACATTTATTGAAAAAAGTAAAGAGTAATTTTGGTTGATAAAAGTTACAGGTCTGTTATAATACAAATATAAGAGTTAAACAATTAACAATGTATGGAGTTATATTTTTTGTTTGGTGCATTTTGGCACAAGAATGGAGATTGTTATGTCGGTTCAGGATTATATGTCAGCTTTAAAGCTGGGGAAAAAAGAGTATCATGCATGTGTCAATAAGGGAGCATATCCATATCTTCCGGTTCTTGAGAATCTTGTTTCAGATGATGAGATTGATTCTGAAGTAAGCCTTTCGGTTGACCAGATTCCGTTAAGGCTTGTTGTCGGAACATGTAATGCTTCAAGAACTAATGCATTTGCGGGCAATTTCATGCCGCTTCTTGACTGGGGAACGGAATTTTCTGCAAAATGGGCGAGTCTTAGTGACAGCCAGGTTAATGAAGGAATAAGAGACCCGATTAAAGTATATGAATATATGAACAAGTTTTATGTACTTGAAGGAAATAAACGTGTAAGTGTATTAAAGTATTTTAATGCAGTTACAGTCAATGCAGAAGTAATACGAAAGATTCCCAAAAAGTCAGATAATCCGGAAGTTAAGATTTATTATGAATTTATGGAATTTTACAAATGCACAAGGCTCAATGATATATATTTCAGCGAAGTGGGAAGTTTTCCGTCACTTATGAAGCTTGTGGGAATTGAGCCGGATAAAAAGATGGATGAGGATGCCAAAAAAGATTTTGTGTCATGCTTTTTATCATTTAAGAATGCTTTTGATTCAAGAGGAGGCGACAGATTTGATTATCCGGTAGGAGATGCATTCCTGAGATTTATTCACATTTTCGGATATGATACAGTTAAAAAGATGACACCGTCAGATATGGCAAAGAATGTTGCAAAATCATGGGCTGAATTCGTATTGTTGTCAGAAGACAGTGCGGTTGATTTAAAGATGGACCCTACTGTAAATGAGCCTAAGAAAAACATTTTGAGTTATCTCCTTCCTAGGCCAGACAGCGGAAGCAAGAAACTGAAAGTAGGATTTATATATGAAAATACACCACAGGATTCGGAATGGTGTTATGCACATGAACTTGGAAGACAGTATATAGATGATACATTTGGTAAGCAGATAGAGACGATAAGCATTACTAATGTCAAGCCGGAAAAAGATGATGAGCATGCTATTGAGATGATGATAAAAAATGGTGCAGACCTTATATTTGTCACATCTCCGGCAATGACAATAGCAAGTGTAAAGATGGCGATTGCACATCCGGATGTAAAGATTCTTAACTGTTCGCTCAATACATCGCATAAGTATATAAGGACATATTATGCGAGAATGTATGAAGCAAAGTTTCTTACAGGGGTTCTTGCAGGAGCACTGGCAACACAGAATAAGATTGGATATGTTGCACAGTATCCTGTTTATGGTACAGTTGCTAATATTAATGCATTTGCACTTGGAGCGAAGTTTGTTAATCCAAGAGCGAAGATTTATCTGAAATGGTCGTCTGTAAAAGGTATCAATATTGAAGAAGAATTCAAGAAAGAAGATATTCACTATATTTCTGACCAGGATATGATAACACCACAGTGTGGTTCAAGACGTTTTGGATTATATAATAATGAAGGCGTCGGCAACAGACAGCATATAGCAATGCCTGTATGGCACTGGGGTGTATTTTATGAAAAGCTTATACAGAGCATACTCGGCGGCTCATGGAAGAAAGATGAGGATTCTGACAGCGGCAGGGCTCTTAATTACTGGTGGGGCATGTCATCGGGAGTTGTTGATTTAATCTGTTCTAACAAAGTTCCGGTAGAGACAAGAAGACTGGTTGAACTATTTAGAAAAGTTATCTGTAACAATGAATTTGAACCATTTTCTGATGAGTTATATGACCAAAACCGACATCTTCAGAATAAAAAGGGACATGAGATGAGCCCGGAGGACATTATCACAATGGATTGGCTTCTTGATAATGTAGTTGGTGATATTCCTGCAATTGATGAGCTTGATGAAAGTGCAAGAGCAATAATGGTAAGTCAGGGAATTACGAGAGAATAAACATAAGTTGGGATTGAGTTGATTATGAGAATACTTGTATTAGCAGATGTTGAGTCTAAATATTTATGGGATTATTTTGAAAAGGAAAAGCTGGATGGAATTGATCTTATACTGTCTTGTGGCGATTTAAAACCGCAATATCTGTCATTTCTTGCTTCATTTTCAAAGGTGCCTATTCTTTATGTTCATGGCAATCATGATGACTGCTATGAGATTGCACCACCTGATGGATGCATCTGTATTGAAAATAAGATTTATGTATACCGTGGAGTCCGTATTATGGGGCTTGGAGGTTCTATAAGATATAATAACGGTAAGAATCAGTATACGCAGGCACAGATGAAACAGAGGGTAAGAAAAATGTGGCTTTCAATAAAGAGACATAAAGGAATTGATATCCTGCTTACACATTCACCGGCGGCCGGAGTTAATGATGGTGAAGATCATGTTCATAAAGGATTTGACGCTTTTGTTGATATATTGGACGAATATCAGCCAAAATATTTTATACATGGTCATGTTCATAAGAGTTATAGCAATGGTTTTAAGAGAGAGGACAAATATAAAAATACAGTTGTTATAAATGGCTACGACAGGTATATAATTGACGTAGACATATAAAAATATAAGGAGGGACACTATATGGTAAAATGGGTTTACAAATTTTCAGAAGGAAATGCTTCAATGAGGAACCTGCTCGGCGGAAAAGGTGCTAATCTTGCCGAGATGACAGGACTTGGAATGCCTATACCACAAGGATTTACTGTAACAACGGAGGCTTGTACGGATTATTATGCAAGCAGCAGAAAAATCAGGGAAGAAATCGTAAACCAGATTTTTGATGCAGTTTCTTGGCTGGAGGAGATTAATGGTAAGAAGTTCGGCGATACACAAGAACCTCTGCTTGTTTCAGTGCGTTCAGGTGCAAGAGCTTCAATGCCGGGTATGATGGATACTATTCTTAATCTCGGACTTAATGATGAATCTGTTGAAGGATTTGCTAAAAAGACCGGAAATGCAAGATTTGCGTACGATTCTTACAGAAGATTTATCCAGATGTTTTCAGATGTTGTAATGGAAGTTCCTAAGTCATATTTTGAAAAAATCATTGATGAGATTAAGGAAAAGAGAGGAATAAAGTACGATACTGAACTTACAGAGGATGATTTAAAAGAGCTTATTGTAAGATTCAAGCAGGTTTACAAGGAAAATAAAAATCAGGATTTTCCACAGGAGCCAAAGGAACAGCTTATAGAGGCTGTTAAGGCAGTATTCCGTTCATGGGATAATCCGAGAGCCATTGTATACAGAAGAATGAATGATATTCCGGGCGACTGGGGTACTGCTGTTAATGTTCAGACAATGGTATTTGGAAATAAGGGCATGACATCAGGAACAGGTGTTGCATTTACAAGGAATCCGTCTACGGGTGAAAAAGGTATATATGGCGAATATCTTATCAATGCACAAGGTGAGGATGTTGTCGCAGGGGTCCGTACACCACAGCCGATTTCCAAGCTTGAAGAGGACCTTCCGGAATGTTATAAGCAATTTATGGAACTTGCATTAAAACTTGAAAATCATTATCGTGATATGCAGGATATGGAATTTACCATTGAAGAAGGTAAGCTGTATTTTCTCCAGACAAGAAATGGCAAGCGTACAGCTCAGGCAGCAATTAAGATTGCATGTGATCTGGTAGATGAAAATATGATAACTCCGCAGGAAGCTGTTATGAGAATTGATGCAAAGTCACTTGATCAGCTGCTTCATCCGACTTTTGATGAGGAGTCCTTAAAAGCTGGAAATGTGGTTGGTGAGGCATTGCCTGCATCACCGGGAGCTGCTGCCGGAAAGATTTTATTTACAGCTGATGAGGCAAAAGAAGAAGGTATCGGAGGAAAAGGTGAGCGTGTAATTCTTGTAAGACTTGAGACATCACCTGAAGATATAGAAGGTATGCATGCTTCACAGGGTATTCTTACTGTGCGTGGCGGCATGACTTCACATGCTGCTGTAGTTGCCAGAGGAATGGGAACATGCTGTGTTTCAGGATGCTCTGATATTGTGATTGATGAAGAAAAAGAAGTATTTACACTTGGAGGAGAAGAATTCCACAAGGGTGATTATATTTCTCTTGACGGAACAACAGGCAAGATTTATAAGGGTGATATTAAGACAGTAGAAGCAACTGTAAGCGGTAATTTTGAAAGAATTATGAATTGGGCAGATGAGTACAGAAAGCTTGGTGTCCGCACAAATGCAGATACACCTAAGGATACGCTCAATGCTGTAAAACTTGGAGCAGAAGGAATCGGACTGTGCCGTACTGAGCATATGTTCTTTGAACCTGACAGAATACCTAAGATTCGTAAGATGATTCTTTCAAAGACTGTTGAGGGAAGAAAAGAGGCTCTTAATGAACTTCTCGTCTTCCAGAAGGCGGACTTTAAAGCCATGTATGAGGCGTTGGAAGGAAAGCCGATGACGGTTCGTTACCTTGACCCGCCACTTCATGAATTCCTGCCTACTGCAGAAGAGGATATTAAGGCACTTGCCGAAGATATGAATATTTCGGTTGATGAGATAAAAGCAACATGTGATGCACTTCATGAATTTAATCCTATGATGGGACACAGAGGCTGGGGGCTTGGCAGTGACATATCCTGAGATTGCCGAAATGCAGACAAGGGCAGTTATGGAAGCAGCAATTGAAGTCCATGAAGAAAAAGGATATAATATTGTACCGGAGATTATGATTCCGCTTGTAGGTGAGAAAAAAGAATTAAAGTTTGTAAAAGATATTGTTGTAAATACTGCAGAGGCTGTTAAAGCTGAAAAGAATTCAGATATGCATTACAAAATCGGAACAATGATTGAGATTCCAAGAGCTGCACTTCTTGCAGATGAGATTGCAAGTGAGGCTGAATTTTTCTCATTCGGAACAAATGACCTTACGCAGATGACATTCGGATTTTCAAGAGATGACGCTGGCAAATTCCTTGACTCATATTATAAGAATAAGATATATGAATCAGACCCATTTGCACGTCTTGACAAAAACGGTGTCGGACAGCTTGTAAAAATGGCAGTTGAAAAAGGAAGAAGTGTACGTCCTGATTTGAAATGCGGTATATGCGGTGAGCATGGCGGAGACCCTTCAAGTATTGAATTCTGTCATCAGGCAGGACTTGACTATGTAAGCTGCTCTCCATTCAGAGTTCCTATTGCAAGACTTGCAGCAGCACAGGCTGCACTGACATATCCGGAGTGTAGACAGTCATGTAAGAGTTCCGATATTGATATGGATGAAATTAAGGAAAAAGCTAAAAAGGCAGCAGGAGAGGCTGCCAAGGTCGGAAAAGAAGTTGCTAAGGAAGCAGTCAAGGCAGGAAAAGAAGCTGCAAGAGTCGGCAAGGAAGTTGCGAAAGCTGCAGTTGCCGGAATTAAAGCCGGAGTTGCCGAAGGCAGAAAGGCTTATGAAGAAAATAAGAAAAATTAATTAAAAGTCTGTCATTGAACAAGGCTTTGGCGACTGTCATGCTATCCTATAACCAACAAAAAATCGCACCTGCATAAAATTGCAGGTGCGATAATTTTTTAATATTAACGAGCCCTGTGCAGCTCCAGGACGGAACAACATATGACTCTATTAATATTATACACTATAATTATAGTAAGTCAATCGAAAAATTATTATTAAATAATATATATCAGTTATTTTCGCTGACATTATATGAAAAATTATTTCCCATTTTTTGAAATCCATATTCTATGAAGTGGGATTTTTGAACAAAATTATTTTCTGTTAATTTTTGAAGTTTTAAATATAAATCTGAAATCCAGATTTGAAAATCTGTTATTGGTTTTTTCTGGTCAAGTTCGTTTTCGTAATAATGTCGTACTATGCCTGCAAATATGTCTGCAAATTGGACGGCAGGAGTTACGGCTGAACTTACAAACAGAGGCATTTCCAAAATGTGGTGGAAAGAGCGTCCAAAAGTAGTTTTAAATAAAAATCCAGTAATAGCTTCGGCAATTTTACGATCAGCTTCTTCATGCACTTCGTCAAATATCATTAATGCTTTGCCATAATGATGATGTTGACAATAAAATTCAACTTTTTTTAACAATAAATAATATTGCTTAGGGAGATGATGTTCAGGTACAATAATTGGCTCAATTGGTTTGTCCATAATTATTGCAAATATTGCAGCATCGAATGAAGATATAATATCAACCATTCCTTCCACATAGGCTTTGTTGTTTGAACGGTTTTTTGTAATTGTTGCCTCACGGATTAATTTTGTGGATTTTATTTCATCTTGTTTTCCGTAAATAGAATCTTTTAATTTATATATTTGATTTGTTATTGGTTTTATGTCATTTTCGTGGATACATACGCCTAATAAAATAGGATTTCTGGTTGAATCAGTGGGTCTTGGGTATCCACTTTCGTCTATGAATGTAAGCATACTAATTATCTCCTCTTAATATATAATATATAAAGTATACAACATAACGAAAATAAAATCTACTAAAATAAATAAAAATAATATATTGAAATACATCATTTTCTGCTTGACATAATCATCATAATGGATAAATATTAATATCAGGAGGAAGAGTGATGAAAAAGATTCTTATAGTGGAAGATGACAAAGATATAAGTATAGAATTAAAAGCATTACTTGAAAATTCAGGGTATGAGGCATCAATTCTTACTGATTTTAAAAATGCAAGTGATGAGATATTAAGAAATGAGCCTGATTTGGTGCTTCTTGATATTAATATCCCTTATATGAACGGAGAGATGTTGTTAAGGGATTTGAGACAAAAGACAGATGTTCCGGTTATTATGGTTACAAGCAGGGATTCAGAGGCGGACGAGGTATTATCAATGAGTTATGGAGCAGACGATTACATTACAAAGCCGTATAATCCTACAATATTGTTGTTAAGAATTAATGCTTTGTTAAAAAGAGCAGCGGCATCGTCAGCAAATAACAGCACATTTTACAGGGGAATGGAAATTCTGCCTCAGAAAGGTGTTATAAAATATAATGACGGAAGAGACGAGATGCTTTTTACCAAAAATGAAATGACAATATTTATGTGTCTGTTGGCAAAGAAAGACAGAATCGTATCGAGAGATGAACTTATGACTGAACTGTGGAATAATGAAGAATATTTAAACGATAACGCACTGACTGTTAATATAAGCAGATTAAGGGCAAGATTTAAAGATATAGGCATAGAAGATGTTATTGAGACAAGAAAAGGTCAGGGATATATATTGGTATGAAATTTGGAAAGTATCTGAAAGACAGGCTGTATTCAGTTATTATTTATATATTTGTTATTATTGCGGTTATATTGCTTATGACTGCGTTTAAGTCGCAGATTGAGTTGAAAATAACGGTTGGAATTATAATTACATTATTGTGGATATCGGAAATTTTCATAGATTTTTTTAGAAAGAAAAGATATTTTGATGAGTTTGTAAATAATACGCAGAATCTTGAACAGAAATATCTAGTTATGGAAATGCTCAGTGAGCCGTCGTTTTATGAGGGTAAAATTATATACGATGTGATAAGCGATATAGATAAATCGATGGTGGAAAATGTTAAAAAATATTGTCATGCTACGCAGGATTTCAAAGAATATGTTGAGATGTGGATACATGAAATAAAGCTTCCGATAGCATCAATGACTTTGATTCTGCATAATTATAAAGAAAAATATCCTGATGTGACAGAAAGAATGACACATCACGTAAACAGAGTGAATAATTATCTTGAACAGATTCTGTATTATGTGAGAAGCGAAAATGCACAGAAAGATTACATTATAAGCGACTGTCGTCTTTCCAAGCTGATTGCGGCCGTGGCGGTAAAAAATAAAGACGATATTCTTGAAAATAATATTGATTTTCAGGTTGAAAATGCAGATGCTGACATATGCACCGATTCAAAATGGCTTGAATTTATACTTAATCAGATAATAAGCAACAGCATAAAATACCGTGACGAAAAGAAAACGGACGGCAGCGTAATAAAAATATATGTCGTAAAAAATGATAAATCGACAGTACTTAATATTTATGATAACGGAATAGGAATACCGGCGGCCGATTTGCCAAGAGTGTTTGACAAATCATTTACGGGAGAAAATGGACATGCCTACTCAAAAGCTACCGGAATGGGAATGTATATAGTAAAGAATCTTTGTGAAAAACTGGGACACAAAATAACAATCGAATCTGTAAAAGGTGAGTATACGCTTGTAAGTATTGAGTTTTTTAAAAATGATTTTTATAAAGAGACATTAAAAAATAAATAATATTATTTTAAATAGTATTACGCAATATTATGTAATGTTACAAAATTGTAATGTTGTGTAATATTAGTCGAACGACCGAATTAATAAAAAGTGGTAAAACATAATTAATCTAAATGAAAGGACAGATTATTTATGGAAACGATACTTAGAATTGACAATATTGAAAAGTATTATGGAAACAAATCGAGCCTGACAAAAGCGATTGACAATATTTCTTTTGAGGTAGAAAAAGGCGAATTTGTATCTATAATGGGAGCGAGTGGCTCTGGAAAGACCACGCTGCTTAATTGTATCTCTACACTTGATAAAGTTACGTCCGGCAGAATATTTGTTGGCGGATATGATATTACGGGATTAAAGGGAAATAAGTTAAACAAGTTCCGAAGAGAGGAGCTGGGATTTATTTTTCAGGATTTCAATCTGCTTGATACACTTACAGCATATGAAAATATTGCACTGGCACTTTCTATTCAGAATATAAAAGCCGGTGAAATTGACAGACGTGTGAAAAAAGTTGCAAATGAACTTGGAATTTATGAAGTGTTAAATAAATATCCGTATCAGATGTCAGGTGGACAGAAGCAGAGAGTTGCAAGTGCTAGAGCGATTATTACTAATCCAAAGCTGATTCTTGCTGATGAACCTACAGGAGCACTCGATTCAAAATCTTCAAGAATGTTACTTGAAAGTTTTAACTATCTTAATGCAGAACTGGAAGCAACAATACTTATGGTTACACATGATGCGTTTACTGCAAGTTATGCAGACAGAGTAATATTTATCAAGGACGGCAAAATTTTTAACGAGATTAATAAAGGCGACAATACTCGTAAAGAATTTTTTGATAAAATTATTGATGTTGTAACACTGCTCGGAGGAGATTTGAACAATGCTCTTTAAAATTTCTGTAAAAAACATCAGAAAGAGTTTTAAAGATTATGCCGTTTATTTCTTTACTCTTATACTTGGTGTTGCGGTATTTTATGTATTTAATGCGATTGATAGTCAGACAGTAATGCTTGATGTCAGGAAGAACGTTTATGATATAATAAAGCTTATGAATGAGATGCTTAGCGGTGTGAGCGTATTTGTGTCATGTGTTTTGGGCTTCTTGATTATTTATGCAAGCAGATTTCTTATCAAAAGAAGAAATAAGGAATTTGGGATTTATCTTACGCTTGGAATGAGTAAGAGAAAAATATCGATAATTCTTTTCTTTGAGACATTATTAATCGGCATTGTTTCACTTGTTGTGGGACTTTTTCTCGGAGCAGTATTATCTCAGTTTATGAGCATCCTTGTGGCAAATCTTTTTGATGCGGATATGACAAAATTCAAGTTTACATTTTCGTCAAAAGCATGTGTGAAAACACTCTTATATTTCACAATTATGTATTTGCTTGTAATGGTATTTAATGTTGTGAATATAAGCAGATGCAAGCTGATAGACCTTCTTAACGCAGGAAAAAAGACAGAGAAAGTCAAAATGAAAAATCCTGTTATATGCACAATCGTATTTGTAATCGGAGTGGGAATTCTTTCGTATGCGTATTGGATGGTAACTGCCGGATTTTCAAATATGGATATGGCGGATAAGATAATTATTCCTATTGCTATGGGCTGTGTTGCTACATTTTTGATATTCTGGTCGCTGTCGGGACTTCTTATAAAAATATTTACAAGTATTAAGAGTGTATATTACAAGGGCGTGAACAGCTTTGTGTTAAGACAGTTTTGCAGCAAGATTAATACAACGGTATTTTCAACAACGATTATATGTTTAATGCTTTTTATCACAATAAGTGTTTTGTCGGCTGCTTTGTCAATGAAAAATTCAATGTCTTCGGATTTTAAAAAAATGTGTCCTGTAGATATTCAGTTTACAAAAATCAGCTATGAAGCGTTAAAAGAGGCTTATGCGACAGCGGATAAGGATAGTGATGATTATGAAAAGACAACAAAAATCCTTGAGGATTCAAAGCTTAGTATAAGTGATACGCTTAAAAATAACGGCTTTGACGTTGATGAGTATTTAAAAAATATGACAGAATACAGTGTTTATCAGACCGGGCTTGAAGAAATGGATACATTGGGAATTCTGGCAGATGAAATTTGTGAAAAATATCCGATGGTTTCATTTTTGTCATCTGTCAATTTTATGAAATTAAGCGATTATAATAAAATTGCAACGCTTTACGGTAATGAAACTTATTCGCTTGGTGACAATGAATATTTAATTGTTGCCAATTTTAAAACAGTGGCAGATATAAGAAATATGGCATTAAAGGCAGGTACAAAGATTGATATAAACGGGAAAACATATTCTCCGAAATATCAGGAATGTAAGGATGGATTTATTGAACTTGCTTCGCAGCATATCAATGATGGAATTTTTATCGTACCTGATGACGCATTGACAGACTCCCAACTATATAAATGCGGAATGACAGCGGATTATAAGGCTGATTCAAAAGAAGAAAAATATGATATAGAAAATAAACTTGATGATATATCGAAAAATATTTTTAATCAGACGAGTTATCTTTCATATAATTCAAAAATTGATTTGGCAGAGGCGAGTGTAGGGCTTGGTGCACTGGTAACATTTATCGCATTGTATCTTGGAATTATATTCCTTATAAGCAGTGCAGCAATACTGGCTTTAAAAGAATTATCTGACAGTGCGGATAATAGGGAAAGATATGGAATGATTAGGAAAATCGGTGTTGATGAGAAAATGATTAACATGGCGTTATTTAAGCAGATTGGAATATTTTTTGCTTTTCCGTTGCTTCTTGCAATAATTCATTCTGTATTCGGAATTAAATTCATTAATTTGATTCTTCAGACAATGGGTATGAGTTCAATGCTTGCGTCGGTTGGTATAACATTTGTATTTCTAGTTGTTATTTACGGAGGATATTTTATTATCACATATCTTTGCAGTAAAAGCATTATAAGACCATAATAATAAAAAATAAGCCGGGCAGTGTAAGCTGTCCGGCTTAAAGTATTTTTATTGTTTGTGTCTGTGGATATGAATTTCCGGAATTGCCAGGTTATCATAAGTCAAATCATAGTCGCTTTTTTTTTCAGAATGTTTTTTACCAAACTTAAACATAATATACCTCCATTATAAAAAGTTAATGAAAAATGTAATTACTAAGCTGTTAATAAAATCTGCAAAAAGGCTTCCGATAAGAGGAATAAGAAGATAAGCCTTTACAGAAGGTGCATACTTATCACATATTGCCTGCATATTTGCCATGGCATTAGGTGTCGCACCCATACCAAAACCGCACGTTCCCGCCACAAGAACTGCTGCGTCATAATTTCTTCCCATAATATTAAATTCGATAAAATATGTAAAAATACACATAAACAATGCCTGTGAAGAAAGCAGTATTATGAGAGGAAGAGCGAGTGATGCAAGTTCCCACAGTTTTAAAGTTATCATTGCCATACCGAGGAAAAGTGAGAGTGAAATACCACCAAGGTCATTAATTTCACCCATGTGTATTGTACCTTTTCCGGAGTATTCTGATATATTTCGTATAAGTGCTGCTGCAATCATTGCTCCGATATATATTGGAAATGTAAGTCCGGTCTTTGTAAGCATCCATGAAAAAATTGTTCCGAGACCAATTGCAAGTATAAGCTGGAATACAGCTGAGGCATACATGCTTGTGTGACGTTCATGTTTCTTTTCATCTTCAACAAGAAGGCTGTCATCTTCAGGAACTACTGTTGATAAAAGATTTCTTTTTTTAATGAGGAGTTTTCCCAAAGGACCGCCGATAAGGCTTCCTGCGATAAGACCGAATGTTGCTGCAGCTGTACTTATTGTTGTTGCTCCGTTTACATTAAAATCTTCAAGTACGGGACCGAAAGCACCTGCCGTACCGTGACCGCCAACCATTGAGATTGAACCTGTACACATACCTATAAGCGGGTTGATGTGCATGAGCCTGGAAAGACCTACAGCCAGGAAATTCTGTGCTATTATTAATGTAATTACAAGTCCTAAAAATACAGCCATTGATTTGCCGCCGCTTTTTAAGACTTTAAGATTTGCCTGAAATCCTACGGACGTGAAAAATAAAACCATACAGACTTCACGAAGTGTGTTATCGAATGTAAATTCAATAATTCCCGTTACATGGCATATGCAAGTAAATATTGCGAATAAAAGACCACCGATTACAGGTGCGGGAATACAGAATTTTTCAAGAAAATATATTCTTTTTTTCAAAAAACTTCCAAGTAAAAGAACCAGAACAGCCACAGCGACTGTCTGATACATATCTAAAGATAAAAGCATGTGAGTCCTCCTGACTATTCTGTTATAACATCAATTCCGTGTTCGGAATAATACGCTGCCGCACCCGCATGGAAGGGGATGGTTATTCCTTCTGCTGCGTTACGGATATTAAGGTTGAGGTCAACAGAAGTCGCATATTGCAGCTGTTTTGAATTGTCAAAAAGTAATGATGTTATCTGTTTAACCGTATTCTTCGAAAGACTGTCGGACGCAAGAAGCACTGATTTGACGCCGAGTGTTTTTACCGATTCAGTTTGTCCGTTGTATGTATACGCGGGAATTATATATTCTGAATAAAAAGGACATGCGGCTTTTAATTTGTCCATGCAGTTATCGTCAATATATCTGACAATAACTGCGCGCCATTCCTTCTTATCATCCGTCAAGTTTCCTATTTCCGGGAGAGCCGTATCAATAGTGGTACCTGCTTCTATC
>ERZ779992.526-NODE-526-length-26381-cov-3.638152_pt1 | contig 26381 bp, 29 predicted proteins | sample MGYA00511934_ERZ779992 | MGnify/ENA primary metagenome ERZ779992 (study PRJEB29588, sample SAMEA2163248) | human gut metagenome | biome: human gut; feature: human-associated habitat; material: faeces | place: Denmark | collected 2008/2010 ...
TCGTCCACAGTTCTACTTCAGAACAACAGACGTAACAGGTGTTTGCGAACTTCCAGCTGGAACAGAAATGTGCATGCCTGGTGATAACGTAGAAATGACAATCGAACTCATCCATCCAATCGCTATGGAACAGGGTCTTACATTCGCTATCCGTGAAGGTGGTAGAACAGTAGGTTCAGGAAGAGTTGCAACAATTATCGAATAATTAATAGAATTACAGTAAATTCAAGCCTCTCAAGGGTTTCCTTGAGGGGCTTTTTTGACGATAAAAGTATATGAGGTGATAGATATGACGAAGGCTAAACAATCAACCAAATAAGGGACCTGAAATTGATGCTGATTTTATTGCTGAACAGCTTTTGTCCTATGTCAATTTGCTAAATTCAGGAATTATTGAAAAAACTACATGTGAGAAGTAGGATGGAAATATGTTCGGAACAATTGATGAGCAAAAAATTTTTTTGAGACAATTTAATATTTCAGAAGACAGATTCCGAGAGTCGATGTTAACATGGGATGATTGTACTAGTTGATACTTAAAATTGATTTATATGGAGAAAAAGATGAAGAAGTGTAAAAAAATTTTATTGGTCATATTTATAGTTGTTTTATTATTGTTTTTGGGAATGTCATACTTTATAGGAACGCAAGTGTTTATGGGATCTACTCAATTAGTTACCTGTGAAGATACATCAAAAGTGAAAGATAGTTTTTGGTAAAGGTACAATATGGATTATGATGTTTTCTGCAGTACATACACCATAGAAAAAATTGAAATTACTTCAACTTTTGATGGTCATATGATACCAGCAGATTACATATATGCACTTGGCGAAGAAGGAAATAAAGACAACCTGACGGTTATTCTGGTGCATGGTCTAGGCGGAAATCGTTATACTAATTATCCTTTGGCAGAAATGTTTTTGCAGAAAGGATATAATGTTTTGACGTATGACCAGAGAAGTAGCAACGAAAATACTGCCCAATATACTACATTTGGGTATTGGGAAAAATATGATTTAATAGATTACATTGATTATGTCTATAGCCATGCACCGGAACAAGCGATAGGAATATGGGGGACTTCTTTTGGTGGAGCAACAGCGGGATTGGCAATGGGAGATAAGGATGTTGAAAACAAAGTGGATTTTCTGATTCTGGATTGTCCGATTAGTGATATGAAATGGATGGTAGAAGAAGAAATGAGAAAGATGGATATTGGATTGCCTATATCTTACATGACATTCTGCGGCAACATTATCAACAAAATGAAATTGGGATTTAGTTATGACGATGCAAATGTATGTGATAAAATTGCAGATATTGAAATTCCGGTTTTGGTAATAAACAGTGAAGCAGATACATTAACACCGCACTTTATGGGGCAAGAAATATATGATTCAATACATAATGATGAAATGAAAATGATTTGGACGGTGCCTGATAGTGAACACACGGAAATATGGCTTGATTATAATCAAGAATATCGAGAAAAAGTTCAAGAAGTGTTGGGTTATATAAAATAAGAATTGATATTTCAAGTTTTGTGCGTGGTTCTAATATGGTTCTAAAAATTTAGAAACCACAAATATGAGATGTAATTCTTGATAATATGAATAAAAAACCATAGAAAATATACAGAAAAAAACCATGATTTCACTTCCAACGAAGCGTGAAGGTGGTAGAACAGTAGGTTCAGGAAGAGTTGTATATACATAGGTGCTCCACTTTTTGGAGCACCTTTTGGAAAGTGACGCCAATAAATGGAGCACTTTTTGAAAAATGATGTCAAAAAGTGGAACTACTTTGATGATATGGCTCCAAAAAGTGGAGTGCCTATATGGAAACGGGGTTTTAGGTGGCTTTGTCCCTTAACTGGATGCACGAAGGGGCTTGTGGGCACAAAGTGCATATCTGGCGAAGGGCGAGAAGAAAAACTGAGAAATGGGACAAATAAGGAGTAGGGGGGATTTCGTTTTGCACAAGTAAGAGATTAAACAGCGGAAAATATCGTGTGAGAAGAGCCTGAATGAACTTTTAAAACATCGCAAGGCTATGCGAAAGCTTCTTGAAGATGAAAAATACTTATGTTATAATGTTTAACAGAATTTTGATACTTTTTGATGCATGATGGAGGGCACATTATGGCTGTATCATACAACAGATTATGAAAGTTATTAGTGGATAGAAAAATGAGCAAAGCAGATTTGAGGAAGCAAGCGGCAATAGCACCTAATACAATGACTAAGCTTAGGAGAGACGAAGAGGTGACATTGGGTGTGCTTGGCAAAATTTGCAAGACGCTTGATGTGGACTATGGGGATATTATGGGTTACTGTTCAGTGATTAGCCAAATCCAGTAAACACAAAGGGTATGGAATTTGAGTTGTGAACATTTCACAAACTTTCCTGTATCCTTTTGGCTATTTTACAAACGCAGCCTCGACAGCGTCATAGATATTGAGATGTTGCATTTTGGCAGTCTCAATAATTGTCAGTGCATCACAAATATGCTGTCCTCCGGTATCGCCCCGAAGCACAACTGCCTGCTTTTGTTTTCACTTAAATTTACGCAGCTGACGTTCACTTATGTTGTTTGTGTAGTCGATTTCAGGGTGTGAAAGAAAATATAAATGACCAGTCAGGTAATCTCGCAATCTTTTATACAGATTGTATCCATCCATGAAATCTTTGGCAGGTGGATTTTTTTCGTATTCCTCAGTTGCGGTGTCAAGGATAGAAATATATTTATCAGCTAAGAGATTAATCTTATCTTTGGGAACATCTAATATATTTTTCTTTACGGTATGAATCATCTTTTGTAAAAGCTCATGCATTTGTTTATGCCATTTAAGATGAGGCTCGGACTCTGTTGCTCCAACATGATATCTTAATACATGAGCAAGGCATTCCTGATGAGAAGAACCATAGGAATAATAAGATTTTTCATGGTCATGAATAATGGTTCCTTCGAAGTCTTTAACAGGAGTCTTGGATAAACCGTCGTGACCTTTGTGCTCTAAATGCTGATACAAAACCTGTTCTTTATCCGTGCATACAATGACATTTTTTCGCTTGCCATTAATGTTGCTAACAGTGGCATCAGAATATAAAGCATTTGCATGAGTAAGAAGAGAAAAAATCTTTGCTCTTTCAGATGCTGTGGCAGTAGAGAATTCAGATGATAGATTACAAATCGTTCCTGTTGAAATATTTACAACACCTTTTGTGATATCTGAAATGCATTGTTTGGTTTTTGCAATGGATACATTGTAATAATTGTTTAATAGAAATGCCAATGCTTTAACAGAGAAACCGTAATTAACATCATTAACTATGCCGGCGGGGAAAGGAGCATGACATCTGGCTCCAGTCCTGCGATTTCGATATTCATCTGTGATATAGTCAGTAACATTTACGGATATGGAGATATTAATAAGCTGTTTGGTAATCTTTTTTCCTGTAGGATATAAATCTGGATTAGTAGTAAATGTATCTGGAGTAGGAATAACAACAGGTTCCTTAGTGGCAGGAAGCTTAGATGCAGAATGAGGCTTGTGACCCTTTTGGACACCAGGTTTTCTGCCCGATGGTTTTCGACTGTTAGAAACCTTTTTGCGAAATGGAAGAGCAGATGAAGAAAGAGAGGAATTCTCAAAGTTGGTATTGAGTTTCTTCTGGAGCTTGGCATTTGTACCATTAAGCATTGCAACTTCAGCTTCGGCTTTTTCGGCACGTTGCCTTAGAAGTTTGTTTTCTGTGAGTGCCATTTCCAGCTGTTCCCTGAGGTCAAGATTTTCGAGTTCAAGGTTACGTTTGAGAGATTCCATAAGTTTCCAATGAGCCCGGGCTTCCTCGTGACGACGGTTTTCTGTTTTGTTAACTTGTTCAAGATGACGGACACGACGTTCTAAAGATTCTTTTTCTTCCACAGGAAATAGACCAGTGGTTTGCTTTTCAAGGCGAGCTACTTTAGCGCGTAGAGATATAAGTTCTCGGCGTTGTAGCTCATGAGCCTGTTGTAAAGTCATCACTGATCCTCCTTGGAAATGTAAATAATAAGAAACTAATTGGAAGCCTGAATACGCTCGATTTCTTTCTTGAGAGCAGAAATCTGGAGCTTTAACTGACGATTTTCGTCTTCTAATTCTTGAATACGTTTGTCCCTGTCAAGTTTGGGAGAAACAGTATTAGTTTTTGGCTTAGCACCTTTATTCCTTCCGTCTGTAGGAATCATTTCACCGGTGTTTGGGTCGATTTTACCGATAAGAGTTCTTTTGGCTAGGGGCTGAACAGTAACCATTATGGAGTATGTAAAGGATTGAGTCCGGATTTTTGGACACCATTTTCTGTATGATAATGTATTGAATAAATAGTCTTTAATATTTTTAGACTTGGCAAGGAGGAAAACCAATGGATTTGTTTGAAAATCTGTCTGATAATCAGATTGAAGCAGTAAAAACTATTGATGAGGACTTAGAAATTATTGCGTGTGCAGGTGCCGGTAAAACCGGTGTTGTTACCCGCAGAATTATTAATATTTTAAAATCAAATCCAGATATTTTGCCTGAGAATATTGTTGCATTTACATTTACGGAGAAAGCAGCAGAAGAATTAAAGAGCAGGGTTTACAAATATGGTGAAGCAGTGTTGGGAAATACGAAGGGCTTTGCCAATATGTATATTGGTACAATACATGGTTTCTGCTTGAAGATGTTACAGGAACATGTTGTTCAGTTTCAGAAATTTACAGTTTTAGATGAAATTAAAACGAAGCTATTTATTGAGAAAAATTATAATTTCTGTGGTATGCCGAATTTAGGATTGAAAATATATACAGAGACCAATTTATTTTTGAGCGTAATGAGTACATTAAATGAAAATTGGTTTGAAAGAGATAAATGGGATCAAAAAACAAGAACTGCAGTTGATAAATACAAAGACATATTCTATAGAAAGAATTATTTTGACTATTCTTTGATTATGCAGGAGATGCTTAATCAGTTGGAGAACAATAAGAATTTCGCAGATATCATCCTAAGTAAGATAAAGTATCTGACAGTAGATGAGTATCAGGATACAAATCCAATACAGGAAAGATTGATTCACTTTATCAAACAAGGTGGATGTAATCTGTGTATAGTTGGTGATGATGATCAGACGATTTATCAGTTTAGAGGAAGTGATCCGGAGAATATACTCACTTTTAGAGAAAGATATGGAATCAATAAGTATATTGTTTTGGGAACAGATTATAGGAGTTCAGAAGCGATTGTCGATATTGGAAAGCGTGTTATTGTAAATAATGAAAAGCGCTTACCGAAGGTAATGGAATCAGGAAAACTTGTAAAATATGAAGAAGGAGATACGGTTTATAGGGAGTTTGATGAGTGCGATGAAGAATATGAATTCATTGCGAAGCGTGTAAAGGCATTACATGATTCGGGTGTTAAATACTCTGAGATGGCTGTCCTGCTTAGAAAACGTAAGCATGGACCGGATATTGCCAAAATGTTTGACGAGTATGAGATACCATACATTATTGAAGGCGTAAATGAATTGTTTAGCACTGCCGAATGTCAGGCGGCAAAGGGAATATTTGATTATCTTGCCGGTACAGTCGGAATGATGGAATTATTTCAGCTTTGGAAAAACATAGATTATGATTTAGATGAAAAGGAAATAGCAGACGCAATTGCTACGCTAAATGTAATTGATGTAAAATCCAAGAAATTCTATGGAGAGTTTGTATTACAAAAGGTATATCATGATTTTTTACGTAGAATATCAATTGTAGATGAGAGCAATTCATCAGAGATTATTTTATATAATTTAGGAAAGTTTAGTCAGGTAATTAATGATTTTGAAATGATTTATTATACCACAATACCGGCTAACAAGCTTAGTAGCTTTTGCAATTTCTTAAAATACACTGCAGATGGATATTATCCAGAAGGACATATTGCGAATACATATATTAGACCAGATGCGGTGAATATTATGACAGTGCATCAATCCAAAGGATTGGAGTTTACTGCGGTCTTTATTCCACAGATGAATCATAATAACTTTCCGTCAGCAAAGATGGGAGGAAAGAGTATTTGGCATGTGATAGAAAAGGATTGGATTCCAAATGCAGATAGATTTGCAGGAGGCGTAGAAGAGGAACGTAAATTGTTTTATGTTGCTATTACGCGCGCAAAGAAGTTTTTATTCCTAACCAGATCTCCTGGAAATGCAAGAGAAAAGAAAGTATCAGAGTTTATGGTAGAAGCGAAAGAATCTCCATATATGCTTGGGTTTGATGAAAAAATGGTATATACAGGTGACCATATTCCGCCTATGAGTGAGGATGCAGCTCCACTCAATCTTAATTTTTCTATATTACAGGATTACTTTGACTGTGCATACCGTTTTAAGTTATCCATGTTTTACGGATTTGTACAACTTATTGTACCGGCATTAGGGTATGGTAAGGCAATGCATGAGATTGTAATGAACATACATCGAAGAGTCTTAAGTGGAGAAATACTGTCATCTGAGGATATTGAACAGATTGTGAATGACAGCTTTTACTTACCTTATGCAAATCCTAAACTGCAAGATAACATGTTAGAAGGTGCAAAAAAATCCATAGTTGGATATGTAACTAAAAATCAGGATGATTTTGCAAATATAACAATGGCGGAAGCTGATATTGAACTGGATATGGGAGATGGAATAAAAGTAAATGGACGAATTGACTTGGTAAAACGTCGAGAAATATCCGGTGAAGAAAAAACTTATATCGTGGATTTCAAAACGGCCAGCCGAGAAGTTACAGAGTGTATTAATGCAGAACAGTTAAAAATATATGCATTGGGTTATCAGAAACTAACTGGGGAAACCGCGGATTATTTGGAAATCTATAATTTGGACAATACTGAAAGTGAACGTCAGAGAGTAACAGAAGGATTGCTTGAGAATGTAAGTCGTGATATCAGAGATGCTGCTTCAAATATTAGAAACAATGATTTGCCACGAAAATGTAGCAAGGAAAAATGTCAGAAGTGTTACTTGAACTACTTGTGTTTGAGTAAAAAGGAAAAACAGGAATATGAAGTATAGAACAGGAGAAACGTATGAGCAATTTATCTAAAATCCGTCGGGATAAAATGATAGAGTTTTTGGAAACTTTAAAAGAACAGCATAGCGATGATGAGTCTTTGATTGCAATAAATCAGATTGAAAAAGAACTGCTATCAAAACGCTATGGACTTGTATGGGAAGAGCATGAGGAAGCTGTTGATGTAATGATGCGTGATAATATTCTGGTTTTTACGGAAGTAAAAGAACGCGAAATATGTATGGCACCGGGCGAGGACTATAATTTCCTGTTGGAAGGGGATAATTTGCATAGTTTACATTTGCTTGAGAAAACGCATAGAGGAAAAGTGGATGTTATTTATATTGATCCGCCATATAATACAGGAAATAAAGACTTTGTGTATGATGATGCTTTTGTGGTTAAAGAGGACACTTATTGCCATAGTAAGTGGCTATCTTTTATGTCTTTGCGACTTAATTTAGCCAGAAATTTATTAACAGACGATGGTTTAATTTTTGTTAGTATTAGTGATGTTGAACAAGCTAACTTGCGTTTGCTATGCAATGAAATATTTGGAGATAATAATTTTGTTGCGAATTTGGTCTGGACCAATAAGGAAGGTGGCGGTAGTTCGGATAGTAAGCTATTCAGGATAAAACATGAATATATTTTGGTTTACGCCAAAGATATTACAATGATAGAGATAGCTGGAGTAAATATAAGTAATGAGGAACGTTATAAATGTAGTGATGAATATGAGAGGATCAGAGGTAAGTATTATCTACAGAAGTTGGGTATGGGTTGAATCACTAGATTATCCAATAGAAACTCCTGATCATACATATATTAATCCAAAAGATAATAATAGTGGTAAGAAAGCATGTTGGAGATGGTCAAAGGATAAATACATGTGGGGGTTAAAAAATGGATTTATAGAGATAAAAAAGGACGCAAAGGGAATTTGGACTGTTTATACGAAACAATATCTTAATTGTGATAATGAAGGAAATATTATTAAAAGAACCAATAGGCCAATGGGTATAATAGATGAATTTTCAAGTACGCAGGGGGCAAAAACTATAAAACAATTATTTGAAAATGTGGCATTTTCTTATCCCAAAGACGTTAAATTGATTAAATGGTTACTTCAAAGAATGGTTAAAAAAAATGTAACTGTGCTTGATTTTTTTGCTGGCTCAGGAACTACAGCGCAAGCGGTTTTGGAATTGAATAAGGAAGATGGAGGACAACGTAAGTTTATTCTCTGTACTAATAATGAAAATAATATTTGTGAAGAAATAACCTATCAAAGAATTAAAACGGTTATAACAGGGAAAAGACAAGATGGAAGCGAATACTCCGAAGGAATACCGGCAAATTTAAAGTATTATCATACTGATTTTGTGCCTAAAAATGAGGAATATTTAGCAGATTCCTTGCTGAATCATGTAACTGAAATGATTCAATTGGAACGTGGAGTCAGAATTGATGATGATTCCTATATTATAATTATGAGTGATGATGAGGCTGACGAATTGGAGAGAAAATGGAATGAATACACTGATATAAAAGCAATTTATGTTTCTCAGGATGTGTTGTTGACAGCATCGCAAGAGGCACTATTTGGAAGTGTTGATACCTACATCATACCTGATTATTATTTTAACTTTGAATTAAGAGAGGCAGGGGAATTATGGTAAAAGGGATAAAAGACTTTGAATTTCAGAATGATTGTGTTAATTTTCTGATTCAAAAGACGGTAGAACGAGACAGCAAGAAAGTGATTACTGTCAAGGCTCCCACCGGTGCTGGAAAGACAATTATTCTGATTAAATATATTGATGAATATTTGAACAATACAGATAATAATACAGCATTTGTTTGGCTATGTCCGGGTAAAGGAGACTTGGAAGAACAAAGTAAGGAACAAATGGAACGCATTACACCACAGAGAGATACGAGAAATTTATTGTATTCCTTACTAACTGGTTTCACGCCGGGAAGCATCACTTTTATCAATTGGGAACTTGTAACTAAGCGTGGAAATAATGCACTTAAGGATGGTGAGAGACAAAATCTGTTTGATAGAATTGCAGATGCCCACAAAGAGGGAACAAACTTTGTAGTTATCATTGATGAGGAACATACTAATAATACCAGCAAGGCGAATGATATTATAAATGCTTTTGCAGCAAAGAATATTATACGTGTGTCTGCGACAGCAAATAAAGTCAGTTATCAGGAGTATTATGAAATACCGGAAGATGAGGTTATAAATGCCGGACTGATTACACGTGCAATTTATGTGAATGAAGGTGTAGATGAGGATAAACAGATAGTAAATGATTATGACTATCTGCTTGATTTGGCAGATGAGAAGCGTAAAGAAATTGCAGAAAATTATAAGTTGGTAGGAGCTAATATACGTCCGCTTGTTTTGATTCAGTTTCCTGCCGGACAACCTGAAACAATTAAAGCTGTTGAGGAAAAACTGGAGTCCATGGGGTATACATATGACAATGGAATGGTTAATATTTGGATGAGTGACGACAAGATGCTGTCAGACGATTTAACAGCTTTAGATGGTACACCTGCATTTTTGCTTATGAAGCAAGCTATATCTACCGGATGGGATTGTCCTCGGGCAAAGATACTTGTTAAGTTGCGAGAAGGTGGGAGTGAGGAATTTCAGATTCAGACAATTGGGCGAATAAGGCGAATGCCGGAACGAAAGCATTATGGTATAAATGTATTGGACTTTTGCTATTTGTACACGTTAGATACAAGGTATAAGGAAGGGTTATTATCCTCCTTGGATAAGGCATATCAGTTGCGACGCTTATTCTTAAAAGATGAAGTAAAAGGATTTTCGCTTACCAAAGAATTGCGTAATTTGGATTACGATGGATTGGGCGAACGTGAAACCTTGCTAAAAGTACATGAATACTTTAAAACTACTTATTCATTAACCGGGAATAAAGAAAATAACAAAGTTAATTTGGCAGGAGCAGGCTACAATTTTGATGAAGAAATTGATAGTCACATTTTGCGAGGAATTTTTCGTACAACCGAGGAATTGACAAAGCAGGATGCACAACGACAGATAGTGATGAAAACGCAGGTGAGCACTCATACGCATGGTATATATTTGCTACATGCGATAGATGAAATAAAAAAGGTAACCGGTATGCAATCACAAAAGGTGAAAGCGATTCTGGAAAGAATGTTTCGTAAAGGGAGAAATAATAAATATAAATTCCTTGCATTAGATACGAACGCTTTTTATGCATTTATTATTAACAATACGCAGAAGTTAAAAATGGATTTTAAACATGTTACTAGTCAGATGAATGTTCAGCAATCTTTTGTTTGGGAACCTAAGACAGATAAGTTCACAATTCCGGAACAAGAGATGTATAAGTTTAGTGAAGTTAAGAAAGAACAAGAATTCCGTTTATATGCATATTGGAAATACACAACAGCATTTTGTACTGATAGAACACGATCTTTACCTGAGAGATTATTTGAGCATTATTGCGAAAATAATCGTGAGGTGAAGTGGTTTTACAAGAACGGAGATGCCGGGCAGCAGTATTTGTCAATCGTATACACAGATGCATTGCAGAAACAGTGGCTGTTTTATCCAGATTACATTGTGCAAAAAGAAAATGGAGAAACATGGCTTATTGAAACAAAAGGTGGCGAGGCTTCCGGACACAGTAAAAATATTGATATGCAAATGGGTAATAAATTCTTAGCATTTAAGCGTTATGCAGAACAGTATGGCCTCAAATGGGGATTTGTAAGGGATGAAGATGAACAGTTGTATATTAATAATACCGAATTTACGGAAAGTATGGCAGATGAACATTGGGTAGCGATTGAGGAGGAATTTTAATAATTATTTTGAGCGATTGTTTGAATTAGAATATAGGAGGTGATTTTACTATGATTTTTGTTAGTGGAATCCATGGTGTAGGAAAAACATTTTTTTGTAATCGGTTGAAAGAACAACTTGGTATTGCTACATATTCTGCAAGTAAGCTGATTGCTGAAAAAAGAAGTAGAAATTTTTCTGCTGATAAAATTGTAGAAGATATTGATGAGAATCAATTGTTTCTATTAAAGGCAATAGATGAATTGCGTGAAAAGGAAGATGAATTTATATTAGATGGGCATTTTTGTTTGTTAGATGGAAAAGGTTGTATTTCGAGGGTTCCCATGAATACATATACATCCTTAAAACCCGATAGTATAGTTTTACTAATGGAGCAACCATCTGTTATTGCGACACATCGATTGCAAAGAGACAGAGTTGTTGTAGAAGAAGCAGATATTGAATCTTTTCAAAGAGAAGAAAAGATTTATGCGGAAGAAATAGCAAAAAAATTGGGTGTACCGTTAATAGTTTCAACAGGTAGTTCTGACTTGGAGAATGTTATACAAAAAATAAGGCAAGGAGGGCTGTAAAGTGGCTGGTAAATTTTATTTAAAGAAATTTTCAGAAATAGATTTAGGTGATTCCTTTTTTGATCCCTTAAAATCTGATTATCCAGGCAATAAGAACAGTACAGGATTTGTAGAGTGGTTTAGCAAAAAAGCAAATGAGGAATCTACCGCACTTGTATTTGAAGATGAGATAGGTGTCGGCGCATTTGTGGTATTAAAAAACGAATGTGAAGAAATTCGATTACAGAAAGATATTTTGCCGAGTATTAACAGGATAAAAATAAGTACATTTAGAATTGCAGAAAGATTCAGAAGACAAAGAATTGGAGAAGGGGCAATAGGATTAGTTCTGTGGAAATGGCAGCAAACAAATTGTGAAGAAATTTATGTCACGGTATTTGATAAACATAATACGCTTATTTCGCAATTCGAACGATTTGGATTCCAAAATGTAGGTAAAAATGCGAATGGAGAAAATGTTCTTGTAAAAAGTCGGACATGTATTGATTTTAGTGATCCATATAAGGCATTTCCTTTTATAAAATCAGACTTTGATTATGCAGGATATGTTATTGTTGATGACAATTACCATGACACAATGTTTGCCTATTCTGAACTGGCTAATACAGCTTCATTACAAAGAAAAATCAGTAGTAGTGTAAGTAATGGACTTAGTAAAATTTATGTAGGACAAGCACAAATAAAACATAGGGTTGGAGAACCTGTTTTAATCTATCGTAGATATACGCAAGGAACTGGTAAAAGATTTAGGTCGTGTATCACTTCTTATTGCCTTGTTACTGATATTATACAGGCAAAAATAAATAATCGATGCTTGATGACTTTTGAGGAACTAAAACAGAGAATTGGCAACAAATCGGTATTTGATGAAACTGAGTTGTTGAGGCAATATAATACCTTTAGAAATTTAACAATTACTGAAATGCTATATTATGGATATTTTGGTGCAGGCAATAATGTAAATATGAATTGGTTAGATAACAATGGATGTTGGGCGGCCGAAGGACAATATCCAACAGATGTCCACTTGACTGAAAAACAATTTAGAAAGATATTAGTGGAGGGAAACGTCAATGTGTCAAATGTTATTATCGATTAATCCTGAATTTGTAGAGAGTATATTGAATGGAACAAAACTTTTTGAATATCGTAAATTCAGATGTAGAGAAGATGTTGACAAAATTATTATCTATGCGACTGCGCCACAAAAACAAATTGTGGCAGAGGCTGAAATTGAATATATCATCGAAGATGATGTTTTAAATGTATGGCGTCAGACTAAACAACATTCTGGCATTACATATTCCTTTTTTAGAAAGTATTATAGGGGAAAGAAAAAAGCCGTTGCTTATCGGCTGAAAAATGTGGTTTTATATGATGAACCATTGTCTTTGGAGGATATAGGTGTATCTTGCGCCCCACAATCATATTGCTATTTATCTATGCCAGGATAAATGGCTTTTTGTAAGCAAAGATTTAGAAATTTTATAATGGTAAGAGTAGATGTAAATTATGCTTAAAAGAGGGATACTATATGGTCAGCCCAATAGTTTGCCTATGGATGTCGGTGTACTGAAGAATATGAAACAGTTATGTAAAATGACAGCAGAATTATTTCTCAAGAGTCGAGAAGGCAAGGATGACGCGGAAGAGGAATTTTAAAAATGTTTATTTAATAGAAAGTGAGTTGTTTGATTAGGAAAATACTTTTAACCTTTCACAATTTGATGAATACAGAGAAGACAACAGAAGAGAAGTAAAGAAAGCAAATGGTGGTTTGCCAATTTCATTGTGGGACACATATTCTGCTTTTGCAAATTGCTATGGAGGCATCATTATCCTCGGTGTCAAAGAAGAAAAAGATGGCAGTTGGAAAACTACCGGTCTTCAGAATGCGTCCAAACTCCAAAAGGACTTCTGGGATACCATCAACAATTCTAAGAAAGTGAATATCAATTTCCTGTCGGAAGATGACGTAGAAATGTATGAAGTTGGTGACAATAAAGATGCAATTATGGTTATTTATGTACCTATGGTGAAGCGTGAGCAGAAACCGGTGTACATCAACAATGACATTTTTAATGGCACTTTTCGTCGCAATTACGAGGGCGATTATCATTGTACCAGATTGCAGGTAAAGACTACGCTCCGTGACCAGACTGAGCACACCATGGATATGGAAGTACTTGATAAGGTTCCGATGGAAGATTTGAATTACGATACCATTTATGGATATCGCAACAGTCATCGTTCTTTAAAAGAAGGACATCCTTTTGAACGCCTGAGCGACCACGAGTATTTAAGAAGCATTGGTGCGGCTGCTATTTCAGAGGAAGATGGAAAGTTGCATCCTACTGCAGCAGGCATGCTGATGTTTGGGGATGAGTACAATATTGTGTGCCATTTTCCTGAATACTTTTTGGACTATAGAGAAGAGTTGGACCCTACCACACGCTGGAGCGATAGATTGCAGTCAAGTTCCGGAGAATAGTCTGGAAATGTGTGCGACTTTTATTTTAGAGTTTATAACAAGATTATTAAAGATATTAAGGTGCCTTTCAAAATGGCCGGTGGTGAGCGTATTGATGATACTCCGGTACACAAGGCACTTCGTGAAGCCTTGGCAAACTGTTTGATTAATGCAGATTATCATGGTTTGCGTGGTGTTGTTATCTGTTAAGAACCGGACAAGCTCATTTTGGCAAATCCTGGACATGTCAGAACGGGTAAAAAACAGATGCGTCTTGGTGGCGAATCCGACCCGCAAAATAAGGCTCTTATGAAAATGTTTAATCTCATCAATATCGGTGAACGTGCCGGAAGCGGTGTGCCGAATATTTTTAACGTTTGGGCAGATGAAGGCTGGGAAGAACCAGTGATTGAAGATAGATTTGATCCGGATAGAACAGTACTGTCGCTTTCGTTTTTGAAAAAAGTGTCGGAAAAAAGTGACAGTAAAAAAGTGACAGAAAAAAGTGACAGAAAAAAGTGACAGTAAAAAAGTAACAGAAAAAACAAAAGCCCATTATGATATGATTCTTTCATTTATTTATGATAAAGAAGTCAGTAAGCTTTCAGGAGGGCAGAAACAGCGTGTTGCAATTGCCAGAGCCATGATAATGGAACCTAAAATTCTGCTTGCAGACGAACCTACGGGTGCCCTTGATGAAAAGACATCTTCAGATATAATTGCCTTATTAAGGAAGATGAATGAAAAGGGAACAACGGTTATCATTATTACACATGACAAGGATATTGCTGAATCCTGCGACCGCATAATTGAAATAAAGGATGGTAGAATAATCTAACATCCTTTAATCATATCAACAAAATATTCATGTATCCTTGTATCATTATCAAGTTCAGGGTGGAAAGACATTGCCAGTTGATTTTTATACCTGACGGCAATGGTATGGTTGTTTTCTTTTGCGAGAACATCAACATCATCACTGCTGCTTTCTATGTAAGGGGCACGGATAAAAGTCATTGGAATCTTTCCGATACCTTTGAAATCTTCCTCTGTAAAGAAGCTGCCAAGCTGTCTTCCGTAGGCGTTACGCTTAACTGTAACGGGTAATGTGCCAAAATATGTATGACTGTCATTTTCAAGCTTTTCGGCTAAAAGAATCAGTCCTGCACAGGTGGCAAGAACGGGAACCTCGTTCTTAATCATATTTTTAAGAGTATCAAACATATCCAGCTCTTTTAATAATTTACCCTGAACGGTGCTTTCGCCGCCGGGAAGAATAATACCATCAAAAGGTTTGCACAAATCATCTTTTTTCCTAAGCTCTACAGAATCAATTCCCAGTTCTTTAAGTCTTTTTATATGCTCTGCAAAAGCTCCCTGAACGGCAAGCACACCAATAGTCATATTATTTTCCTCTTTCTGCCATTAAAAGTTCAATTTCCTGTTCGTTAATACCAACCATAGCTTCGCCAAGATCCTCTGAAAGAGAAGCGATGAGGCTTGCATCCGTGTAGTTTGTTACAGCTTTAACAATCGCATTGGCTCTCTTTTCAGGATTGCCTGATTTGAAAATACCTGAGCCTACGAATACACCTTCGGCACCGAGCTGCATCATAAGAGCTGCATCGGCAGGAGGTGCAACACCGCCGGCTGCAAAGTTTACAACAGGGAGTCTTCCATTATCGTGTACATATACAACTAAATCATAAGGAACTCTTAATACTTTAGCTTCCTCAAAAAGTTCATCTTCGCGCATAGCTTTGATTTTGTTAATTTCACTGTTCATCATACGCATATGACGTACTGCCTGGACAACATCACCTGTACCCGGTTCACCCTTTGTACGAATCATTGATGCGCCTTCGCTGATACGACGGAGTGCTTCGCCAAGGTCCTTTGCACCGCATACGAAAGGAACTTTGAATCTGGTCTTATCAATATGGTATACATCATCAGCAGGAGAAAGAACTTCGCTTTCATCGATGTAGTCAATTTCAATAGCTTCAAGAAGCTGTGCCTCAACAAAATGACCGATACGGCACTTTGCCATAACAGGAATAGAAACGGCGTTCTGGATTCCTTTAATCATTTTTGGGTCACTCATACGTGATACACCGCCGGCGGCACGGATATCTGCAGGGATTCTCTCAAGTGCCATTACAGCACATGCACCTGCCGTTTCTGCGATTTTAGCCTGCTCAGGAGTTGTAACGTCCATGATGACGCCGCCCTTTAACATCTGGGCAAGTTCTTTATTTAATTTGTATCTGTTTTCAGCCATTCTGATACCTCCAAGATTTTTGTTGTTTTATTAACTATTTGCAATTATAATGTTTTCTGGATATATGAAAATATTCAAAACGCATATATTCAAAAAGGTCAGATTTGGAGGGAAACTATTAATGCTTACATATTCTTTTGACAATATAGGGTCAGATTGTTTGTATATATACCTATATAAATGTATTAAAAATGACATAATACAAAGGATTCTTAAGGCGGGGGAGAAACTTCCGTCAAAGCGTAATCTTGCACGCAATCTGAACATAAGTGTTATTACCGTGGAAAATGCTTACGAACAGTTAATTGCGGAAGGATATATTTATTCCGTACCTAAAAAAGGTTTTTTTGTGTCAGAGGTCAATCCCTCCCCTGTTGAAGCCGGAAATATAAACATGGATAATGTAAAGCTGACATCGGGAGAAAGCGTATATTTTGCAGATTTTACCAGTAACCAGACCAGAGCGGAACATTTTCCTTTTTCTATATGGGCAAAAATAACGAGGGAGCTGCTTACCAACAATCAGGCAGAGCTTTTAACGAATCCGCCCTGCGGCGGGATTATACCACTCAGGAAAGCAATAGCAAACCATCTGAAGGAGTTCCGAAATATGACAGTTATGCCGGAGCAGATAATAATCGGTGCAGGAACGGAGTATCTGTATGGACAGTTAATTGAACTTCTTGGATTTAATCGTAAGTACGGTGTGGAGAATCCGGGATACGGCAAGATATATCAGATATATAAGAGCCATAGCGTTGATTGCGGCTATGTGGATATGGATTCCAACGGGATTATTATAGATGAACTGGAAAAAAAGAATATAGATATTATACATATTTCACCGTCACACCATTTCCCTACGGGAATAATAATGCCTGTCAGCAGAAGATATGAATTGTTAGGGTGGGCTGCGTCCTCTGATAAACGCTACATAATAGAAGATGAATATGACAGCGAATTCCGTTTTGACAGACATCCGATTCCGGCACTGCAGACCATGGATGTACAGGATAAAGTTATTTACATAAATACTTTTACCAAGACACTTTCATCCACAATCAGGGTGAGTTATATGGTTCTGCCCCAAAGCCTTGCGGAGAAATATTACAAAAAAATGTCTTTTTACTCATGTACGGTGTCAAATTTTGAACAGTACACACTGGCAGAGTTTATTAACAAAGGCTATTTTGAAAAACATATCAACAGGATGCAGAAGTATTACCTTAATAAGAGGGACAGACTTTTAAACATAATAGAAAGAAGCCCGTTGTCATCGCATGTGGAGATATCGGAAAAGGACTCCGGACTCCATTTTCTTATGAAAATAAAAACAACTCTTCCGGACAGTGAGGTTGTCCTTAAGCTACAGCAAAATGGTATAAAAGTAACCGCATTGTCACAGTATTATAAGGAAACTTCTAATGACTCAGAGCATGTATTTATAATCAATTACTCCTTTGTCAATGAAGAAAATCTCGAAATGGCAGTAAAAACCATTTATCAATCGGGTATTTTATTGACTTTATCGTGATAGAGTGGTAATATGTTAAGGTATTTCACATAAGTAAATATGAATTACAGGAGGAAACAATTATGAAGAAGTTTTTAGCAATGATTTTGGCAGGTGCACTTGCCTTATCTTTAGCAGCATGCGGTAAGTCAGATAAGACATCGGCAGGAAGCAGCGAAAGCGACCTTGAGTATGTTAAGAACAAGGGAACACTTGTTGTCGGCATTACAGATTTTGCACCAATGGATTACAAAGATGACAACGGCAACTGGATTGGCTTTGACGCTGATATGGCTGCAGCATTTGCAGAAAGCCTTGGCGTAAAGGTTGAATTTGTAGAGATTACATGGGATAATAAGCTTATGGAACTTAAAGGCAAGACAATTGACTGTGTATGGAACGGAATGACATTAACAGAAGATGTTGTTTCAGCAATGGAATGTACGAAGCCATATTGCAATAATCAGCAGATTGTTATTGTAAAAAAAGAAAATGCTGATAAAATAAAAGATAAGGACAGCCTTAAAGACCTTGGATGGACTTATGCTGTTGAATCAAAGAGTGCAGGCAATGAAGTGGCAAATGAACTCGGACTTAAGGTTACAGAGGTAACAGCACAGTCAGACGCACTTATGGAAGTTGCAGGCGGAACATCGGATGCGGCAATTATTGATTCACTTATGGCTGCAGCAATGGTAGGAGAAGGAACTTCTTACGAGAACCTTACATATACAGTAGGTTTGAACGACGAGAAATACGGTGTAGGCTTCAGAAAAGGTTCTGACCTTGCAGAAGAATTAAATAAATTTTTTAAAGCAAGCTATGATGACGGCAGCATGAAGACATGCGCTGAGAAATATGGCGTGCAGGCTGCACTTATTGAACAGTAAATTTAAAGACATTAAGAGTGTGGAGCTCCACACTCTTTTTCTTTCTTAACAGAGGAACATAATAATGGAATTATTCGCAAAACAATTTCCTGTGGTTGTTAAAGCACTTAACACAGGATTTTTACAGACATTAAAATTATTTATAGTGACACTTATAGGAGCCATTCCCCTTGGACTTATCATTACATTTGGCTCAACTTCTAAATTTCCACCTTTAAAATATATAACTAAAATATTTGTATGGATAATCCGCGGTACTCCGCTTATGATACAGCTGCTTATTATCTTTTATTTTCCGGGACTTGTGCTTAATAACCCTGTGTGGGGAGGTGGAGAATCAGGAAGGTTTATGGCAGCAGCGGTTGCATTTATAATTAACTACGCATGTTATTTTTCTGAAATATACAGGGGCGGGATTGAGTCGATACCGGTGGGACAGGACGAAGCAGGTCTTGTGCTTGGTATGAAAAAAAGCCAGATTTTCTTTAAAGTCAAGCTTAAACAGATGATTAAGAGAATTGTGCCTCCTATGTCCAATGAAATTATTACCCTTGTTAAGGATACATCCCTCGCAAGAATCATTGCATTGCAGGAGATTATCTGGGCCGGACAGGCATTTATGAAGGGCTCACAGGGAATTTACGGTGCAATATGGCCATTATTCTTTACAGCGGTTTACTATCTTGTTTTTGTAGGATTGCTTACTATTCTTTTAGGCAGACTTGAGAAGAAACTTCAGTATTTTAAATAGGAGGAATACCATGCCCATATTAGAAGTAGAACACATAGAAAAATCTTTTGAAAATACAGAGGTACTTAAAGACATCAGTTTTACACTTGAAAAAGGTCAGGTATTATCGATTATCGGTTCTTCCGGAAGCGGCAAGACAACATTGCTCAGATGCCTGAATTTCCTTGAAAGAGCTGATTCGGGAATAATTAAGGTTAACGATGAAGTGATTTTTGACAGCAAGTCGGGAGTAAAGCTTAAGGATTCCGCTATGAGAAAAAACAGACTTCATTTCGGACTTGTATTTCAGTCTTTTAATCTTTTTCCGCAATATACAGCGATTGAGAATGTTATGCTTGCAAGACAGCTTTTGGCCAAGGAACAGCCTGATTATAAATCCAATAAAAAGGCAATACTTTCAGAGATAAGGAAAGAAGCAGAGGAACTTCTGGGCCAGATGGGGCTTGCTGATAGAATGGATAATTATCCTCACCAGCTTTCGGGAGGACAGTGCCAGAGAGTTGCCATTGCGAGGGCACTTGCACTTCATCCTGATATTCTTTGTTTCGATGAGCCTACATCGGCACTTGACCCTGAGCTTACGGGGGAAGTCCTTAAGGTTATTAAAGAACTTGCGGATAAAGATACAACTATGATTATTGTAACCCATGAAATGACTTTTGCCAGAGATGTGGCAGATAAAATTATTTTTATGGATAACGGATATATTGTTGAACAGGGTGACCCTGTGCAGGTTATAGAAAATCCAAGGGAAGAGAGAACAATACAATTCCTGTCGCATTATTCACAGGGATGATTATATAGGAATTGCAATGGTACAAGCTATGAAAAAACTTATTATCATACCGGCTTACAATGAAAGTGAAAACATTGTCAGAACTATTGAAGACATACAAAAAAAGGCTCCTGACTTTGATTATGTCATAATTAATGACTGTTCCACAGATGATACCGGCAGGATATGCAAAGAACACGGTTTTAATGTGATTAATCTGCCGGCGAATCTTGGAATTGGCGGTGCGGTACAGACCGGTTATAAATATGCGAGAATAAAAGGATATGATATTGCTGTACAAGTTGATGCTGATGGGCAGCATGACCCTGCATTTCTTGGGAAAATGGCGGATACAATTATCAACGAACATGCAGATATGGTTATAGGTTCACGTTTCCTTGAAAAAGAAGGTTTTCAGTCATCAAAAATAAGGCGGGTGGGAATCGGTTATTTTACCGGGCTTATAAAGCTCCTTACAGGAACGAAAATTACGGATCCCACATCCGGACTCAGGATGATTAACAGGTCACTTATTGCAGAATTTGATGAAAGTTATCCTAAGGATTATCCGGAACCTGAGAGTGTGGTCCATGTTCTTAAACTTCATAAAAAAGTTAAGGAAATTCCGGTTATAATGAGAGAGAGACAGGGCGGAAGTTCCTCTATTAAATTTTTTGGCTCAATATATTATATGATTAAAGTGACACTTGCCATTTTTACAGAAAAAATGAAGAGCGTAGACAGAAAGGAGAGATGATAATGAGTACCAGAATACAGATTATAATACTTGCAGCATTAGTTCTTGTTTTTGCACTTATGATATTTCATATAAATAAGAAAAAACTGGATTTTAAATTCTGCCTTCCGTGGATGCTTTTTATACTGGTATGTATAATACTTACCTGTTTCCCTGTAATTCTTGACAGGGTTGCGTGGTTAGTGGGAATTGCCTCTCCTATGAATATGCTTTTTATATGCGGCTTTTGCATTGCATTGTTTATAATATATGTACTGACTGTGGCAATAAGCAAACATTCAGCGACTATCACACTTTTGACACAAAGAGTAGCAATTCTTGAAAAAGAACTTGAGGAGAAGGAGAAGAAGGATGAGCAGAATTAACCATCTTTTGGTGCTTTGTGCATACAAAGAAAGCGAGTATCTTGAGGAATGTCTTTTGTCATTGCTTAACCAGACTGTTACAGCAGATATTGTGATATGCACATCCACACCTAATGATTTTATTGACAAAATAGCAGCTAAATACGGCATAAAGGTAATTTCCCATCAAGACGGAAACAGGGCACAGCATAATTTCAATTATGCCCTCAGAAATTTCAAAGCCGATTATATTACTCTCTGTCATCAGGATGATGTGTATGAACCCTGGTATGTGGAAAATATAAAGAAGCGCATGAAACCCGGCAAGGACATTATTCTGTTTACCGATTATTATGAGATAAGAAAAGAAGGCAAAGTATACAAGAATAAGCTGTTAAAAATAAAACGTCTTATGAATATCGGTTTTAAGATGTCAAAGAGCAGCCGTTTCATCAGAAACCGGGTATTGTCACTGGGTAATCCAATATGCTGTCCTTCCGTGACCTTCGCAATGGATAAATGTGAGGGTTTCCAGTTCAGCCATGACTTTAAAAATTCTTTTGACTGGGACGCATGGTCAAGGCTTGCAAGAAAAAAAGGCCGGTTCGTATATATCGGTGAACCTCTTGTAGGACATAGAATACATGCGGAATCGGGAACAACTGAAAATATTGCGGACAACAGCAGATACAATGATGATATAAGAATATACAGAAGATACTGGCCAAAATGCATTGCAGATTTTCTTATGAAAAAATATGCAAAAGGAATGGACAGCAATAATTAATAAATAAAGGAGAGCGTTTTGCTCTCCTTTTATATTGATGGTTATCTGCACCATCTTCCGCTTGCACCACAAGGCAGCACAAGTCCCGTTGATGTTACAGGAAGTCCGATTTCGTCGGATTCAACATGACCGCCGTGGTTTTTACAGATTGCGGTTCCTATCATATAAGTAAGAACTGCGGGTGCAAGTCCGGTTGTATATGAATTAATAAGGAAGAAAAGCGGGTCATCCGATAAAAGCTTTTCACATAGTTCAACGAATGGAAAAATACTTTCTTCAATTTTCCATATCTCACCCTTGGGTCCTCTTCCATAAGAAGGCGGATCCATAATAATTCCGTCATAGTGGTTGCCCCGGCGGATTTCACGCTCAACAAATTTCACACAGTCATCCACAAGCCAGCGTATCGGAGCTTCTGAAAGTCCTGAGGATGCGGCATTTTCTTTTGCCCACATAACCATGCCCTTGGAAGCGTCAACATGGGTTACGCTTGCACCGGCAGCGGCAGCAGCAAGTGTGGCACCTCCCGTATATGCAAAAAGGTTAAGCACCTTAACAGGCCTTCCGGCATTCTTGATTTTATCAGAAAACCAGTCCCAGTTTACAGCCTGCTCAGGGAAAAGCCCTGTGTGTTTAAAAGAAAAAGGCTTGAGGTTAAATTCCAGTTCCCTGTAATTAATGGACCATTGTTCAGGAAGGTTAAAAAATTCCCATTCGCCCCCGCCCTTATTACTGCGGTGGTAATGTCCGTTATGTTTTTTCCATCTGCTATCGTTCTTGTCAGTGTTCCATATTACCTGAGGGTCGGGACGGACGAGAATGTAATCCCCCCACCTCTCAAGTTTCTCTCCCGATGAGGTATCAATGACTTCGTAATCTTTCCATTTATCTGCTATCCACATAAATTATAATCCTGCTTCTTCTATATTATATAGTGATTCGTATGATGCAACCGAACCACCTATATGATATAATAAAGTAATGTGGAAAGAAAAACAATATTTTTTCTATTGTATTAAAAAAAGTGCAATAAAAATAATTGATTTTTTTCTGTATCTACTATATACTAATCATTGCTGTGACATGATAGCTGTGAAGCGTGAGGTTGCTGTCGTAAGACAGGTTTTCCGTGGAGCGAATGTCAAGTTAGGAAACTGACGACAAGTCACTGTACAACTTACCATCTGCACATGGCAGAGATGACCGTTTGAGGTTGCATTATAGAAGAAGGTTTTTCCACTTCTTTTTTGATCAGTCAGATGCGACACACGCGGGGATGTGTACAGTCACCACTTGTTGTACTGAGATACGAGATAACAACGTATCATTTTCAAAAGTACGAAAAGGAGGCGGCTTTTTTTATGGCAAGTCAAGTAATGAGAATTACACTTAAAGCTTACGATCATCAGATGGTTGATCAGTCAGCTAAGAAAATTATCGAGACTGTTAAGAAGACAGGATCTCAGGTGAGTGGTCCGGTACCTCTTCCAACTAAGAAGGAAGTAGTTACAATTCTCAGAGCTGTTCATAAGTACAAAGATTCAAGAGAACAGTTTGAGCAGAGAACACATAAGAGATTAATCGATATCATCGAGCCATCACAGAAGACAAGAGATGCATTAACAAGATTAGAAATGCCAGCCGGTGTTTACATCGACATCAAAATGAAAAACAAATAAGTCTTCACAAAGCAAAGTAGGAAAGTCCTGAATGGTTTAATATAGAAGCAACAGATAGTTCCACTTATATTTAACTTTCTAGGATGTTCTCGTAAATGAGAACCGCTGTAGATTTAAACAGGAGGAATTTATTAATGAAGAAAGCAATTTTAGCTACAAAAATTGGAATGACCCAGATCTTCAACGAAGACGGAGTTCTTGTTCCAGTAACTGTATTGCAGGCCGGACCTTGTGTAGTAACACAGGTTAAGACAGTTGAGAATGATGGCTATGCAGCAGTTCAGGTTGGTTTTGTTGACAAGAAAGAAAAAATCGTTAATGTTGACAAAAACGGCAGCAAAGAAATCAGAAACAGACATGGAGTAACAAAGGCTGAAAAAGGTCACTTTGACAAGGCTGGAGTATCTTACAAGAGATATGTAAGAGAATTCAGATTTGAAAATGCAGCTGATTATACAGTAGCAGACGAAATCAAAGCTGACATCTTCGCAGCAGGCGATAAGCTTGATGCAACAGCAATTGCAAAGGGAAAAGGTTTCCAGGGCGCAATTAAGAGACATGGTCAGCACAGAGGACCTATGGCTCATGGTTCTAAATTCCATCGTCATCAGGGTTCAAACGGTTCTTCATCAGATCCAAGCCGTGTATTCAAAGGAAAAGGAATGCCTGGTCATATGGGCGCTAAGAAGATTACAGTTCAGAATCTTGAAATAGTAAAAGTTGACGTAGAGAATAACTTAATCTTAGTAAAAGGTGCAGTACCTGGACCTAAGAAATCTTTAGTAACATTAAAAGAGACAGTAAAATCCGGTAAGTAATCGGATTTTAAGGAAGGAGGACCACACAGATGGCAAAAGTATCTGTTTACAATATTGAAGGCAAAGTAGTTGGAGATATGGAACTTAACGATGCTGTATTCGGTGTTGAAGTTAATACTCACCTTGTACATCAGGCAGTTGTACTCCAGCTTGCTAATAAGAGACAGGGCACTCAGAGTGCAAAGACCCGTTCAGAAGTCAGCGGTGGCGGAAGAAAGCCATGGAGACAGAAGGGAACAGGTCATGCAAGACAGGGTTCTACAAGATCTCCACAGTGGACAGGTGGCGGAATTGTATTCGCACCAAAGCCAAGAGATTATTCTTTCAAGATGAACAAGAAAGAAAAGAATCTTGCTCTTAAATCAGTTCTTACTACTAAAGTAGCTGAGAATAAATTCATCGTAGTTGACGGACTCAGCTTTGATGAAATCAAGACAAAGAATATGGTAAATGTTTTAAAGAATCTTGAAGTTAAGAAAGCATTAGTAGTAACTGATGATGACAACAAGAATGTAACATTATCATCAAGAAATATTCCTGGTGTTAAGACAGCATTTACTAACACAATTAATGTTTACGACATCTTAAAATATGACAAGATGGTTGTAGCTAAGGATGTAATCTCAAAGATTGAGGAGGTGTATGCATAATGGCAAACGTACAGTATTATGATGTAATCCTTAAACCGGTTATTACAGAGAAGAGTATGGAAGACATGAGCGCTAAGAAATACACATTCCTTGTTCATCCGGAAGCAAATAAGACTCAGATTAAAGAAGCTGTTGAGAAGATGTTTGAAGGAACAAAAGTAGCAAACGTCAACACAATGAACTTAGAAGGCAAGACTCGCAGAAGAGGAATGACTTTCGGTAAGACAGCAGCTAAGAAGAAAGCAATTGTACAGCTTACTGAGGACAGTGCTGATATTGAAATCTTCGCAGGTCTTTAATTTGAAGACCACTTCAGAGTATCCGCTCTGACGGTGAAGTCCGGCGCAGAAAGAGTGATGAAAATATTGCGCCGTGTGTAACTTGAAACATCGAAAGGAGAAACAAAAATGGGAATTAAGACTTATAACCCATATACCCCTTCCAGAAGAAATATGACTGGCTCAGACTTCTCTGAAATCACAAAGAAGACACCTGAGAAATCACTTCTTGCTTCAAAGAAGAAAAATTCTGGTCGTAACAATCAGGGTAAAATCACTGTAAGACACCATGGCGGTGGAAACAGACAGAAATACAGACTTATCGACTTTAAGAGAAATAAAGACGGTATTCCTGCAAAAGTAATCGGTATCGAATACGATCCAAACAGAACAGCAAATATCGCATTAATCTGCTACGCAGACGGCGAAAAAGCATATATTATCGCACCACAGGGATTAACTGACGGAATGACAGTTATGAATGGTGCAACAGCAGAAATCAGAGTAGGTAACTGCTTACCACTTGAAAATATTCCTGTAGGTACAGAAATCCATAACATTGAGCTTTACCCAGGCAGAGGCGGACAGCTTGTTCGTACAGCAGGTACAAGTGCCCAGCTTATGGCTAAGGAAGGTAAGTACGCTACGTTAAGACTTCCATCAGGCGAAATGAGAATGGTTCCAATTATCTGCCGTGCAACAGTTGGTGCAGTAGGTAACGTAGAACACAACCTCATCAACTATGGTAAAGCAGGACGTATCCGTCACATGGGTATCCGCCCAACAGTACGTGGTTCTGTTATGAACCCTAATGACCATCCACATGGTGGT
>ERZ779992.532-NODE-532-length-26192-cov-4.682710_pt1 | contig 26192 bp, 32 predicted proteins | sample MGYA00511934_ERZ779992 | MGnify/ENA primary metagenome ERZ779992 (study PRJEB29588, sample SAMEA2163248) | human gut metagenome | biome: human gut; feature: human-associated habitat; material: faeces | place: Denmark | collected 2008/2010 ...
AGCCCGGGCTATATCCTTCCTATACGACTACGGTGATGTCCGGTTAATACAAAGACTCCCACGACTTTAGTCGTGGGAGTATGTCAATGTCTGGTTGCCAACTGAAGTGTATGGAGAAGCCGAAAAACAATGGATCAATTAAAGAAGCAATGTGTTGATAAAAACGTATATATATGATATAATCAACATATAAAATGAAGAAAGGAAACAAAGACATGTTCGATAGAACGTGTTATAAATTTATGGCGAAAAACTCACAGGCTTGCCTGTGGGATGAAAGCCTATTTTTTTCACTTGCTTTTTACATAGATTAGATATATAATATATGTATAAATAGGAAGGACTTAATTCAAATGGGCAGACCTAAATCAAATAACGTACAAATAAACATATCCATTCCTTTGGAGTGGAAAACAGAACTGGAGAACCTTGCGCGTATTTATTCTGTCGAGGAAGGAAAAACAGTAACTTTCCTTGATTTAATGCGCAGGGGTATCAAAGAAAAATATCAACTTGGAGAATAAGATCATGGGTGACATACAGTATCACAGCGCTTCACACTGTAAATATCTGATACAGTATCACATCATCTGGTGCCCGAAATTCAGGTTCTCTGTATTGCACGACAACGTAAATGTTGTATTAAAGAAAATACTGCAGGAGATATGTGATAAATACAAATACCATATAAAAGCACTTGAAGTAATGTCGGACCATATCCACATATTTGTGGATGTTCCGCAGACGGTTGCCCCATGTGATGTTGTGAGGACGCTGAAAAGCATAAGTGCTGTTGAACTGTTTAAAAAATATCCACAGTTAAAACATTTCTATGCAAAGTGCGGAGTTTTGTGGTCAAGAGGATATTTTATTTCAACAGTCGGACACATAAGTGAAGCCACAGTGATCAAATATATCGAGGAGCAGAAAACAAATGGATGCTGACGAGTACAAAAAACTTCTGAAAAAATTCCATAAACTTTCTGACCGGCATATCCTGGTCGCTGAGGCGGATATGTCCTATCCTGATGTGCAGAAGGTTGTAAATCTCTCCGACAGGATCCGGAAAGCCGGCAATGAGCTTGTAGGTGTCATGAAAAAGAATTACGAACAGCTCATGCGTACCAAAAAGTACCGCAAGCTGCTTCAGCTGTATGGTTCCACTGAGGACAAGAAGAAACGCAAAACATATGCCGGACAGCTCAATGGGATGCAGGAACAGTACAATCTTACAAAAGAGTCCTGCCGGACGTTAATGATACCCATTGGTAAAAAGTATGGCATAGATGCCATATTTGCCCTTACTAAAGCTGAAGATGTATGGCATGGTGTTGAAAAATGTTTATACGGCAATGGTAAAACACTTCATTTCTCGAGACATGGAGATCTGCCATGCATCAGGGCAAAGCAGATCAACCGCGGCATCCCGATGTCCGTAAAAAACGATGAACTGAAGTTTAAGCTGGGGAAATTAGTTTTCGGAATACAGGTTAAAGACAGATTCCAGGCTGATGAAGTAAATGCCGTTTTGGATTACCTTGCCTCGCCAGAGACTACGGATCGTAAAGCCGTACAGACTCTTCTGGAAGAGGCATACTGTATAAGCACTTACAGACCATGTTATGCAACTCTGGTACCAAAACTTATCCGCGGAAAGTACAGGGTGTACCTGCATCTCACCATTGAAGGCAGGGCAAAACCTAAATACGACAGATTTGGCAATCCCCGACATAAATATGGCACAGGTATTATTGGTGCTGATATCGGCACACAGACTGTAGCCTATACTTCTGATACAGAGACGGGGCTTAAAAACCTTTCAGAACGTGGCAACAGTATACGTACATCAGAGAGACTTGAAAGACTTTATTACCGCGCCATGGACAGGAGCAGACGCGCTACTAATCCACAGAACTATAATGATAATGGTACTGTTAAAAAGGGCAAAAAGACTTGGAATTATTCCAATCACTATAAAAAACTGAAGGCAAAACATGCAGAACTCTGCCGCATAAATGCCACTAACAGGCAGCTTGCCATAAATGAGGATGTAAACCACCTGCGAAGTATTGGAGATGTTTTTATAACAGAGCCTAAAAATACAGCCAGACTCATGAAACGTTCGAAAGAGACAACCGTTAATAACAAAGGCAAAATTAACAGGAAGAAACGTTTTGGAAAGTCGGTAAAGAACCGGTGTCCGGGCGGTTTCCAGGCTGCCGTGGAAAATAAGTTCAAAATATCCGGCGGTACATATATAGAAGTACCCAATAATTACAGGGCAAGCCAGTATGACCACACGGCAGATGATTACATAAAAAAGAAGCTGTCCGACAGGATGTATAAACTTACAGACGGAACACTGGTACAAAGGGACTGGTATTCTTCATTCCTGTTGTACTGCTACAATTACAAAACTAATGATATAGATAAAAAGAAATGCGTGGCAGAATTTAAAAAATGCTACAGCATGGAAAAGGATTTCATTGAATGGATTAAAAAACATAAAATCAATGTATTAAACAGTGGAATTAAAATAGCATAACTAAAACGCATTAGGGAGACTGACTATACTTCCTTGCCAAATGGCAGAAATTTACCGAAAAACAACTAGCTTTCTTACATAATAATGTGGCCGTAGGGCTGCTTGGTAATAAAAGTTCTTACTCAAACAGACTTATACCTGTATTCCAAAGCCTATGAAAATATTCGTATGGTGCACGATTACAGGCTAAACTTGGCAGTAAGAACCCCACAGGCTTGCCTGTGGGAGTAGTCAGAATTATTATCAAGGAGGGAAAAAACATGAAAAAATTAAAAAATGTATTAGATGGACATTATTTGAACTTATATCTCGACAGAACACTACATGAGGAATTTGAGCAATTCTGTGAAAGTCTCGGATAAACCAAGACAGTTGCTGCTGAAAGAGCTTTTCGGATGTACATGGATGCCATGAAGCAGAATCCAGAGCAGATAATGAAGAATAAGGAGGAACTATAAAAGATGTTTGAAATTGGGAAAACATATATAAATAATAATGAATATGCTGGTAAAATGGTAAAAACTCCCAGTGGACGTAGTTTTTATTGTCCAAAAGAATTCACAGTAATAAAAGATAATGGTAAACTATATAACATGCATATTCATAGTTATACTGTTATTGACGATAAAGGTTTTGAATCTACTGTTGATGATGAAACCTATCAATCTGTAACTTTAAAAATATAATGATTTGAGGGTCAAAAGGTATTTTCTGCCTTTAAAAAAATGTATATATATGATATAATCAACTTATGAAATGAAGAAAAGAAACAAAGACATGTTCGATAGAACATGGTATAATCATTATTTAAGGAGGAAAGAGTATGAAAAAATTAAAAAATGTATTAAAAAGCTGCTTATTGGTAGCTATCATGGTAACGGTTGCTGTTTCGTTGTATAACTCTAATGCAATATACAGTGATGCAAAAGATACTACGAAGAATATTACAGGGTTTATGCAGGATCCGAAAAAGAATTACAATACAAAGAACCAGGTTAAAATCGGTAAAGTGAATATTACCAGTTTTAAAAACCGGTATACTACAAAAGCAGAAAGAGAAAAGTATGACTGTTATAGCAATTATGTCGCTGAAAAAAAAGAAAAATATCTTGGAGCAATCTTGGATAGTCGTATTATATACGCGGATGAATATTTGACCTCTGATAAAGCGGATGCTTATATTCTGAAAAATGTAAAAAAATATGATAAAAGCAAGATGCAATTTGAAGCAAGTCCCAATTCGTTTACACAGGTAATTGATACCCGTTGGAATAAAGTTTCAAAAGCAAGTGGATATGAAATCCGGATAAGACAATGCTACAATGGTAACTGGACAGACTGGACATACCGGAGAACCTCTGCCAATCATGTAAAACTATATGGTCTGGATGGGGGAAGAAAACTTGCAACGGTCGTGTATCATGGAGAGGTGAGTCCTCATAAGCAAAAATATAATTTTACAGATAAATGGATCACTACTCCGTTATCGACTGGTTGTTCATATAAGGTTCAGGTACGTGCATATAAAGTTGTAAAGGGAAAGTATTATTACGGCTCATGGTCTAATACAAAAGCTGCAAATAAACTTTCCAGAACACCATACACGTTTATTGAGAAAAACGGAAGCCTGATCACTGCAACATATTCTATGGATACATTGATTTATGAGTTTAATTATGATTACAGAATCAGCCAGAATGTAACCAAAAAGAATCCATTTGCAACTCAGCCGGATGGATATGAAGTGCAGACAGCAGATAATTCCGCTTTTAAAAACGCAAAATCAGAGATGTATCCAACGACCGACACTACTCTGATGCTGAATGAGATTCCATCTGGAAGTTATGTCCGTGTGAGAACATATAAAAACACATCTTCCCAGAAAATTGTAGGAGAGTGGAGTGAAACAGTTATAGCAAAATAAGTTTGCGTATGAAAATCGAGAGCTGTGGTTTTAAACCACAGCTTTCTTTTTCTTTAAAAATAAGTATATATATGATATAATCAACCAAAAGGATGATAAGAAGGAGGAATTATACATGCATCTGAAACACAGTATTCGGAAAATACTTTTTACGTTTGGATTAACTGCCGTCTTAATTACCGGATTTAACATGCATAAGGATGTTATTCATGCGGATGTGCTTGAAGAGACCACGGAAGAGTCCACGGAAAAAGAAGATGAGTACAGCCATGGAAACAATGAAAATCATAGGCAAACCACAACGAAATCTGAGGAAACTACCACGGATTCTGGATTTTCCTATTACTGGTACAATAACAAAAGACCGGGGCAGATGATTAAAGACAGCAACGGCAATGTAAAAAAATATTACCGGACAAGGTATGAATATCTTGATTTACCTGATAATTCTGGGCAAATTGACAATGAAAAGCTTGATAAATACATCCATTATGAAAACAGCGTATTCCGAAAATATCAGGAAAATGAAGATGTGCTGTATGAAGATGCTTTTGGCAACATTGTCATACAGACATACTCAACGGACCGTAACAGTAACAGCTTTTACAGGACTATCGGGTACACTTTCTCTCGTGTAAAAAATAGTGGAGTATTAAATCTTAACTCAAAGAAAATTAGTAAGAGGAAGGAAGTCCCGGCTAACAAGAAATGGCTGTATGATGACAATTACAACGTTGATGATGCAACCATGAAGGACTGGACGAAGTTATATGGGTCAGATCCGCATTACACGGAAGGTGGTTCAAGAGATACAATCAGCATTTATCTTCCGACAGAGGTTTATTCAAAAAGTGAAAAACCATATATGGAATGGCGGAAGAAACATGACGGGATCGCAGCGACATATATCGGACCATCCGCAAACCATCAGGAAAAATACAAAGCAGCTTACATTCATCCTCTTGCCCAGGCTGTCTACAGAATACCTGGAAAAAAAGGTGGAAGAAGACATTCCATTAATACATGGGTATATGCATCCGATGATATTTTTGGGCCTTATTCTGAAACAAAAAAAGAGGAAGGATATCTGCAGTCAAGGCTCTATCGTGCAAAGGACGAAGACGGCGACAGGGGATGGTATAACGAAGTGCGGGAGGCACTAAAATACAATGCAGCCTGGTTTGGTGTAGATGCCATTATTGAAGTATACGGAAATGGAAAACTGAAAAATACAGCCACATATAAAAACCCAGGTGCAGCGAATGTGTATGGGGACAGGTCTGACCAGTTTAACAGATATATCCGACTGGGAGGAAGATTAGGAACTTCCGTAGAAACAAAAATAGAACGGGAAGGAATGACGTTAACAAAAAATAAGTATAAAGAAGGAACGTCAAATATTCCAACGACATCATCGTTTACTTCATCGGATGCTATTCCCAATAGTTCCAGTGATAAGTATACGAGTCCAAAGGTTCATACATATAACACAAGTAATGATTTTGAACTTGGAACGGCCATACCAACTACAGAAACATATACCAATACCATAAACAATGACAGTTGGTATGGATCTATAAAAATCACAAGGTATACGAAAACAATAGATGTAGATATAGCCTGGACCTGTAAATTTACGGTCCGGTATTATACAGAAGAGCCGGATGATGAAGGAGAAGGGACACACCAGGTAGAACATCATTTTGATACAAGTACATCCGGATCGCTAAGTTATAATCTTTCGGCGGATTGTTTTGCAATATCTGATATAAATCTTGCCCAGCTTTCAGGAGCAATTGCATCCGAAATAAAGGATTCCAATTCAAATTGGAAAACAATGCAGTATTCCGGATTAAACGAAAGCGAAGTCCCAATACATTTTATTATTCCATATAAGGAAAAGGGAGAAACAACTTATAAACCAACATGTTTTTCTAATGATGACCCGCTTGAAGGAAATATACCGGAAGTTACAGCAGATACTGTTAATAATTACTACATGGTAATTCCACAGGAAGAGTATTCGCAGATGCTTAATTCCAATAATTATCAGGGAACACTGGGTACATTTGCCTCATATGCGGAAGGGAACAGTGCAGCAAAGAAATGGGCAAGATCGACTGCGGATGGATTTGTAAATTCATTTATGCAGGCATGGAAGTCAAATATTACAAACGATACACTTTCCGTGAATGGAACAGACTACCTGAAAGGGCAGTATGTTGCAGCCAAGAATGCAGATGGATGGTATGTGGCAAATCCAGAAGGACACGGTAGCAGCAGTATAAATGAAGAGGATTACAAATTCAATGGATGCTATCCGGGATCTGATTCTGGAACAGCAACATTGTCATCACATATGATTCCTGGGGATCATGTAAATGTACCGGAATGGACAGATGGTACAACCAAGGAAGCAAATAAATCCGTTCCTCTTGTATTCAAAGCGGAGGAAATATGGGAGCTTCCATCACAAACATGGTCATGGAGTCGTGGTGACGAACCGATCATAGGTGATCTCATAAGAGATAATCCGAATGTCATAACAACAAGTAATGTCACGATTCCAAAAAGCTGTGCGAATGGTATCTATTATACAAAACTGGATTCAACCTACCGCGTTTTTGGATGTGTAAACAAAACTCCGAAAAAAAATACGAGGCATCTTATCATTGATGATGGAAAACTTACAGATTTGCAGAAACAAAAATATGGAGGGTTCTGGCTTGCGATCAGCAAGAAACTGCCTGAAACAGAAAAATCCAGATGGACTTACACCGATGATAACGGAGTAAACAAAGTTAATGATCCGCAGAAAAATGAAGGAATCCATGTTCATTCCCCTGCTTTGAGTCCGATAAGCATCAAAGGGGAAAAGCAGACACAGCTGATCAATCAGGATGAATCTGTTACATATGAGGGTGGTGCACAGCTGATTCTTGATAATACATATGATCTGACGTTTGATTGGGATAATTATTTTAAGATGAAAGCAAAGTATGTAAAGGGATATGATGGAAACCATGATTCCAATGGAAACCTGATTCCTTCTGCCGGCTGGTCAAAATACCTGGAAGAGAAACTGATCCGGTTCCCGTATTCCGTTGAAATTGTAGGTTATACAACTATGAATAATTCCACAAAAAATAAGGAAGAACACAGCGTAAATAAATACTTTGAACCGATATGCGGATCAGATGATAAGAGTTCTTATGATGTAGAGAATGTTTCGTATGGACGCGATGTAACGCAGACAGGAGAGGCCTATACCCCATGGTTGTATTTCCCTGGAAATACGATAAGCATTAAGATTTACATTCCGGCATGGGCAAACGAGGGTTCCTATGTACCAAATAACATGTATGATTCCTCTAATGCCTATAAACTTGCACAGAATGAAAGATGTATTCAGTTAGAGGTACGTGCTAATAACTACTCAACGGAAACCAGTAAACCGGGACAGGATAAGATTAACAAGAACTACCGGCATCATTCTGTAATGGATACACAGGGCGAAGGACATAATGGCACAAAGGATAATGGTGGAACAGAGACATATGAATATTATGGAGCGTCTTATGAATATCCAACAGAGGTAAGCGGTATTATCTATGGTTTCCAGATTGACACCATAAATAATCCGGATGTCTTTACCGGAGAAACAAAGGATGAGGAAACCGGCCTTGCTGAGACGCTTGCGAACCTTGTAAAAAATAAAACGGAAAAGAACGTAGGTATGAAAAACCGTATTGGTGGAACTGTGTTAAGACATACTCTTGATGGATCTATCGTTGATACAGCTATCGACACAACGCAGAAGAAAAACACACTTCCGTTAACATCAGGAAAATCGGATGTAGCAAAAAAGAATGGATTTTTACAGAGAGGGAATACATTTTCCTTTGAGGTAAAGACCATTGCTGATCTGGATCAGAAGGATGACAAGTTGTCTATCACTCCGGAATTCCGTTATTATACTGCGCAGGGGAAAAGTAAAAAGATTGCTTTATATTATGATAACCCGGGTGGAAGCGGAGAGTATATCTACATGCCGAATGAAACAGATAGCGATTACACAGAAACCTATCTGTGGGATCAATATCATAGGAACTGTTATTATGACTATGATAAAAAACTTGATTCATCAAAGGACAACTACGATACGACTTTCTGGAGCGGCCTGTATGATTACAAAGATAAGTATGCCGGAATGTCTGGTATACGTAACCTTGCAAGAAATGCACTTATGAATACTTCATGGAAATGTAGCCGGTTAAACAATATTGAACTTCCTGCCGGATTGCGGCTCTTTACAGCCAATGAAGAGGAATTAAGGGATAATCTTGCACAGAGTGTATCCGAGGCATCGAGATATACAAGAAAAGGTGATGACGATACACAAAGCGTAGATAATACAGGAACCTATAATATTACAAAATCAGAGTATGAAGATCTCTCCAATAGCATGCAGACATGGTACGGAACATACACTATACCAAGCTCATTGAAGGTTGTTGATGTTGAGAAAATCAAGAAGATCTGTGAACAGGCAGGACATCCATATGATAGTGGAAAAGATCCTCTGCAGAATTATCTGGATGTAAAAGGAAGCGTTACAAGTGATTCTGATATTTTCATTAATGATGGCTATCTGGTGCTCAATTTTGATATTAAGTCCTATAAGGATAATGGACGTTACGAGCACTTACAGTATTACGGTACAACAGATGCAACTTTAAACATGTGGAACAGGGAAGATGGTGATCCGGATACACCTACAAAGGTAGATCCGGGCGATGGAACGCCTTCCACCACAATACCGCATGATCCAGGTGATGTGGCTATAATCGAATTAAAAAATAATGGAAAGGATCGCTGGACAAACGGAGTAATTTACGCCGAGTAAAGAAATTCAATATAGTTTCAGACTCATTTTTGGAGGTCACGCAGGTGGCCTCCTTTTTGCGTGTGTCCTTTATGAGAGTCCGCGGCGGTCTATTTGGGAAAATCAGATGGATGACCAAGAAGCTTACACTTTATTAAAGAACGTCTTAACCACATGTAAGGACATATAAATAGGAGTTATCAGTCATTACAGGCGGTATTTACCATATATAAATTTCATGCACATAAATTGACATAATTGTATATAAATGATATAATCAACTAAAATATAATGAAGATAAAGAAAGGTGGTAGATTGTGAGAAGAAAGAATAAAAAAAAGCTGATTCAATGTGCAGCCGTAGGATTAGCTGCTGTAATTATTGGAGGAACCGCAATTACCATACATTCGTGTGGCAGTGATAGCAAAAAGTCTTCAATAACACTGCAGACGCAAAGCACGGAAGACCAAAAAAAGAAATCACCTAAGATGTTTACATGGTCAGATGATCAGAATAAAAAAAATATTGATACATATGACATTGCTGATCAGACAACATACGATGCAAAGAAGAACTCCAATCTATCATCTGAACTTTTTGCGATACCTTTTGCCATGTCGGACACATATGTAACAAATAAGCGCTTGACGGAGGTGATAGGGGAAAAACAGGAAAAGGCGTATGTAGATAATGCAACAGACTTTGTGATGGATATGTTTAATCATTCTTTCAGGGATGTACTGGCGGATCAGGAAGGATTCAAAAATACATTGGATAATTACTGGTACAGCAGTCAGAATCTTTGTGGCGAATCTGCAGACAGCACAGAGGAAGAGACGCAATCGGTTCAGGATATGTCCGATGAATTGCTACAGTGGTACATCGATAATGAGGTAATTATGGAGTGCAAGGTATCAACGGACACCTGCATGATGTTTCAGGATAATTACCGGTACTACGTGCGCATGGAAATTGCCTTGACAATGCATGGCGGGGAAAAAGCATCAAACGAGCTGAAAAAGCTGTATAACCTTGATGTAAAAGAAGGAAAGACCGCTTATTACATTGTAGAGATAGAGTCGATCCCATCAAGCCCAAATAAAATTACTGGAATTGACATCCTGACAAAAGCAAAAGCAGAATAGCATCAATCATAAGAGGAAAGCGAGGAATAAAACTATGATGTATGAGTGTATTTCAGCTATGGCATCAAAGGAATATGCCAAAAAAGTAAAAGAAAAGGAAATCAAAAGGAAAAAATCTATGAAGGTAGAAAACAACAAAAAGTCGGGAGATTGAAGATGTCGGACAAATTCATCAGGATAGGAATTGTTGCATGTGTAGTGGTAATTATATATCTTTTTTGGAATTGTGTTGCTTATAAAAATGATGTGGAGAGCAATCAGGCGGCAATCGAGGAATATAAGAAAAATAAGGGAAATCAAGGCCAAAACATTTATTTTGAAGGGAAAAAACAGGAACATGGATATGATCTGTCAAAACTGGACAGCTCTTACAATATAAGGTATGACGACACAAAAAATGCACTGGTCATTACAAAAAAGGAGAAAAGCCTGATTCCACGAATTGTACCAAAGGTCAGAAAATAGGAAGGGAGAATACGAAGTGGCTAACATTTACTTAACAGAAAGCGGTTTGCTCTTGGATGACAAAATCAAGAGGTTGCTGCAGCAGGACGGCAGGAAGGAGAAAATCCTTCAGGTCTTTTTTACCAAAGGGGAAACCATTACCTATGATCAGGTCGAGACAATCGCTTTAGCCGGACAAAAGATGCAGGTAAATACGTTAGAAATCGCTTCAAAAGATGATATGCTGATCAGACTCGGGTATCTGATGGGGAGCACAAGAAAATCTAACGATACAGTGTATGCATTTTTTGAAGATGGAGCAATTATACAGTTTTTAAAAAATTATGGCATCGAAGCTCTTGATGATGCACTGCATGAGAAAAAAAGATCCTCCGCAGGAAGAAAAAAGAAAAGTACCGAAGAAACTCAGCAAACAGGTAAGGAAGAACTGGATGATGTGAAACCAAAGGATAATGAAAGTGGATGCGACCAGAATGAAGAAAAAAAGACATCCGATTCAGAAGCACCTTTTGTGAAAGAAAAAACGGAAAATAAGGTTCCAAGCATTTCCAAGGAAGGAAGTGACAGACAGGTTTTCATGTCAATCATGGGTGTTTCGTGTAAGGATATCAACTATCAGGGAAGTCAGGAACAGCTCGCTTTGGATATAGCGGATTGCATGCAGGAAGTCGAAGTCCATCAGGCAAATTTCAAACAGGAACTATGCAAGAAGTTTGGAGATGAAAATGGACAGAAGGTATATGAACTTGTTAATCCGAATTACGTATATTTGCGTGGATCACTTGCTTGTGTAAGTAATTCGTAGTCTTTGAAAGGGTAATCCGGGAAACACTTCATAGATGAGACTTGATAAATACCCGGGTGGTGATCGGTGTGGAAAATCAGAATTTGGAAAAAGAAATCAAAGACAGCTCGGAAATCGGGACCAATATTAAATTATATCTGGACTCTCTCAGAAATATTCCGCTTCTGACACAGGAAGAGGAATGTGAGCTGATGAAGAAAATTGAAAAAGGGGATAAACAGGCACGGCAGGATATGATTACTCATAACCTGCGTCTCGTAGTAAGCATTGCAAAAAAATATCAAACACAGATGGAACTTCTTGATTTGATCCAGGAAGGGAACATTGGCTTGATGAAGGCCCTTGATAAGTTTGATTATACAAAGGAATACAAATTTTCAACCTATGCTACATGGTGGATACGTCAATCCATCAGCAGGGCAATAGCGGATAAAAAACGAACCGTGCGCCTGCCAGTACACGTAGTAGACAAGTTGAGCCGAATAAAACGGGAACTTGCAAAATATGAAAGCAAGTATGGAAAGACACCTAGCAGAAAGGAACTAGCTGAAATTACTGGTTATGACCAGGAGCTGCTTGATACATATTACCTGTTAAATACAGATACGGTATCGCTAGATATGCCATCAAAGCCTTCTGAGATGGGGAAAGAAATGGACCCGATAGGGGAAATTATAGAAGACAAATCAACTGCAGGTGTGGAAGATTCTGTAATCAACAACATGTTGAATGAGGAAATTATGGCAATACTGCCAAAGATTCTTAAACCAGTAGAAGTCGAAGTGATTCAGAAACGTTTTGGGTTTAACGGGGAAACAAGAATGACACTTGAAGAGATTGGACAGCAGAGAGGCGTAACAAGGGAACGTATTCGTCAGATTGAGGCCATGGCTATTGCGAAACTCAAGGCATCCAGAAAAACAAAGGATCTTAAGGAATATCTTTCCGCAATATAAGGGGACAAGCTTATGCTTTTGAAGGATTATATAGCAGAATATTGGGAGAAATTTAAGGAATTTCTTCCGCTGCTTAGAGAAAATCATTATTATCAGGCAGTCACATTGTCAATTTTTCTCATCCTGTTCGATGTGATTTTTTTAATCGTTGGAATAAAAAAATCAGTTGTAGGAATAGCCTATTTAAACGAAAGGGAAAAGGGGAGAGGATGGTTTTGTCTACGAACTGCTGAGATATTACTGATCCCGATCCTTGGCTCAGATATTTTGGTATGGGTAACAGTATTGGTTAAACAGCTTGGCATGTTGTGATGTTAACCAAAAATAATTAATTTAATTTGAAATTGAAAATGGAGGGAATTTTATGAACAACAAAAAAGAAAATAAAGAATTTCAGGAAACCAGGATGGAATTGTCAAAGCTTATATGCAGTAGAGATAATTATATCCCTATTGTATTATTAAAATGGGCAACTCGTGGAATGCTTAATATTACGGTATCCGGTGAATCTGGAGCGGGAGCGGGATGCGTTTTGTCAGCCATTACTGATAGAATAAAAACAGTAATGATAAGAAAATCTGATGCTGCTGCAAGTATGACTATCAATCTTGCCAGTAGAAATCTGACAACAAGTACAGAACTGAATCCATCAGAATTAGAGGTACTTCAAAAAACAGATATTATTATCCATATGGACAGGTATATTGATGTCTACCACTCAGCATTTATTGGAGTCCCGGCCATACTCCGATATGCTGACATTGCAGAAGTATCGCATGAAAGTAGCACAGACGGAAAAAACTTAATAATTAATCCTGAATATCATTTGTGCCATTGTTACTATGACAAAGAGTACGATTTAAAAACAAATTCATATAACGATAAATATGTACTTGATAACAATTTTTCCAAAAAAATGTTAGATAAAATAAGAAAAAATTGCAGTGAGAAGGATAAGGAAGAACTGGATCTGGATATGGAAAAGCTGCTTCAGATACAGAAAGGCAAAGAGGTTGTAGGAGCAGAAGTATGGAAAGAAAATATCTTAAAATATTTTCCATGGTAGAGGAGAAAATGTATGAGTAAGAAAAATACCTTAAAGGTATTACCGGACGTAAGCTCTATGAACAGTTTCCGGAAATACGCAACAAACTGTGGAAAGGACAATTATGGAATCATTCCTATTACTGTGAGACCATAGGTTCTGTATCTGAAGAAAATATCAAAAGATACATTATAAAGATTACAGTAACATAATCGGTCATATGTGTTATGCATCATATAAGCTCTGGAATGTATGTAATTACGAAAGGCTTCATTACAAGGAACTTGGGCTTGATGCTTACCCTGACTGGTACTATCAGAAGAAAGCCCACAAAGATGATATCTGGTATAAAAACCTTCCGTCGCAGACCGCTCAGGAAGTGTGCAAGCTCCTTGACAAGTCTTGGAAGTCATTCTATAAACTGACGGAAACTCATGGAATAGCAAACCCACATCCACCTAAATTCAAGCATTCCAAAATGCCTGTTACATACATGCAGAACGGTATTGTCCATATGGCAGGATCTGATACTGTACGTTTATCAGTTTCAAAGCAGATGAAGGATTACATGTCCAGGACTTATGAGATCAGCGAAAACTATATTTATCTTAAAAATCTGATTTTTAAGAGCACTGATCACATAAAGCAGATAAAGATCTATCCGCCGGTGAATGGGAACTGTGACATCATTGTGATATACGAAATTGAAGACATTGATATGCTGCCGGATAACGGTAGATATTTGTCAATCGATCTTGGTCTCCACAACATGACGACCTGTTACAATTCATTTTCCGGAGAGACTTTTATTATTGGACGTAAATATCTTTCATTATGCCACTATTACAACAAGGAAATTGCCCGTGTACAGTCGCAGTGGAACCGTATCCAAAGTAGCACAGGAGTCAGGTACCCTAAATCTTCCAGACATATCAGCAAACTGTATGTTAAGAAAAACAACGCTGTAAATGACTATCTTCACAAGATCACGAGATACATCGCTGACTATTGCTGTGACAATAACATAAATACTGTGGTAATAGGCGATATAACAAATATCCGTGATGGCAAGGACTATGGCAGCATGACTAATCAGAAATTTCACTCCCTGCCGTATAAGAAGATCTATATAATGTTGAAGTATAAGCTTGCACTGTATGGAATTAACTTCATTATGCAGAAAGAGGCATATTCAAGTCAGACAAGTCCTCTTGCAGCCACTGTCTGTAAACAGAATGCAAATAAAAGCAACAGGGTAAAAAGAGGCCTTTATATTGATGGTGGTTACAGTTGGAATGCTGATAGTGTCGGTGCTTTCAATATACTGCGCCTGTATTTTCAGTCACAAAAAATAGACACCAGACTAGATCCGGTATCTATTTTGTCGCCTGAAATAATAAAAGTAGCTGCGTAAAAAACAGTATTGGTGTTATGGACGCACCCTGGATCCACAGGTTTTTAAACCTGTGCCCAGATGCTCGGCAATTCAATTACCGAGTAGTTCACATCATATGTTTTCTGACTATCTGCTGGGGAAAATTGCTGAAAACATTACAGCAAAGGGAAGAGGAGAATTAAAAGAAGATATTAAATGGTTAGACCATTATGTTAAAGAAGAAGAGAAACAGCACAGAGGAGATTTTATCATACAGGATGCTCTCTCCTTTGCTAAAACTACTGTTAATGACAAATAAAAAGGAAAATTATGAAAATTATTACTTCCAAAGGGCAGAAATTTGATATTAGAGATAAAACGGATGATGAAATATACAGGATGAATAAAAAAGATGCTATAAGCTATAAGTGGAAATACCTTTTGTTGAAATCATCTATATTGATACTGTTTTTTTATGTTTTTGTTTTGGAATATCTGAATGTACGAAATCTAATTCGACATACGGAACCAAAGAGTGTACAGATTTTCCTTGGAATCGTATGTTGTGCCATTATAAGCATACTTGTCGTACTAAGCCAGATTTACGATAATGTGTCCTTTGAATACTTCCATAAAATGAAACTTGTAGAAAAGTATGAACGAAATAAAGAACTTGTATCGGATCTCAAACAGTATCCAATAGAGAAGATCGAAATAAAAAACGATCAGCTCTTTGTTTATTATGTGGATGTACAGGACGGGAAAACAATGTCGAATGTATACCGCCCCTGTACACAAAAAGAAAATGCCGGAAAAACGGAAACAGGAGAGTGCTTGTTGTGGATCGGTAATAACAAAATCGAATATGTATAACAAGATGCAGCCAAAGAGAGCCTGGAATTAACCAGACTCTTTTTATATTTTAAAAATAATATTATAATAAAGTGTGGGATTGATAAAAATGTATATATATGATATAATCAACTTATGAAATGAAGGGAGCGTTAGGCAGATGAAAGCAAATAGAAAAACATGTGGTAATTATAAGAATTTTACCCAGTCAAGGGGAAAATTCAAGAAGGGTCAAAAAATTGACTCGCAGGATAAAAGGGATATTGATCCGGCATCTATGCGCTGTCCTTATTGCGGAGGAAGAATGATTTTAAGAGAGCATGAATATGTTCCACATGCAAAAAGCAGCAGACCTCTTATGGTTTGTGAAAACTATCCGTCATGTGACAGTTATTGCACGGTTGTAAAAAAGGGAACAAAAGTCCGCCTTATATCAACACCGGCAAACAGGCAGCTTCGGCTTTTAAGAAGAGAAGCACACTATTATATGGACATTCTTATTGAAAATAACATCTTTCGTACAAGAGAGGACATTTACTGGTACCTTACGGATAAAGATGCCGGTGGCAGCGCAAACCAGGTACATGTTGGATTTATGCAGGAGTATGGATGCCAGAAGACAATTAAAAGCTGTGTTGAAGCCATCTATAACAATCGTTCAAGAATAAAGAGTTTTATCCGGTTTAAGGAAGGTTATTCAAATAAGGAACCGGAAATTATTGAAATGCTCGATGAAATCGGATGCTAAAGGTAGATAAGCAACAGTCCGCGGCGGACGTCAGGTGAAAAAATTATGGGAGAAATAGAAAATATAGCAGCACAGATTCTTATGGGGTATGCAGATATTGTGAAACAGACAGGTTCCTTATTGCAGCCGGATGCAAACATATCCCTGGATCAGTATTTGAAAGTTAGGGAAATTGCAAAAAAGGAAAAATACATGTATAAGGATGCCTTTGTATCTGGAAGTACATCTGTAGAAGAAAACAGGGTACCGGAAAAGAAGAATAATAGATCATCTCCAGACGTAGGCAAATTTTATCCTGAAAATGATATATGCTATAATCAACAAAAGATAGAAAATGATACGACAAAAAACGCGGTAAATACAAATATAAAAGCTGATACAAAATCATTTGTACAGCAGAAACCGGAAGAATTTGAAGATGGATCTGAAGCCGGAAGTATGGATGATGAATTTGATGAGTCAGCAATATTTGCAAGGATGCAGGAATAATCGATACGATAGAAAGAGAGGTTGATAGCGGTGATTAAGTACATTGCTGTAGACAGCGGAAAATTTGAAACAAAAGTTGCTGTATGGTATCCGCCCATGCAGCTTCCACAAAAATGTTCTTTCCGGACACTTATGGAGGAAGGGCAGTTCCATGATGATTCCCTTTTAAATAATACATATCTTGCGAGAATTGATGGAAACGTATATAAAATCGGAAATGGTGCAAGCGGAGAAGCAGAACTTATGACATCAAAAATGACACCGATTCATAGAGCCTGTATCCTTACTGCGATTGCAAAATTTGCTTCCGAAGATGGAACAGATGAATTTCATGTTGCAATTGGGACACCTGTTTCGGAATTTAAAAATTCGTTCAACCGCCGACAGTATAAATACTATATTCTCACGAATGATCGGGGAGAATCCATGGCAGGCACTTTGCAGAACGCAAAGGAAACCGGGTGCGATATTGAAGAGCCGAAAGCAGAAGAATTCGAGATCGAATTTAAAGAAAGTAGCACAGAGCCGGTAAAGAAAAGAAAATTCAAGATCATTTCCAGACATGTATATCCCGAATCAGCAGGTGTCCTGTATATGAATCTGGTCAAGTATAAAGATGCAGGAACGGTAGGAGTGATTGATATAGGCGGTTCCACGGCGCAGGGTGTATTATACGAGAATTTTGAGCCGGCATTAAACAGAGGATTTTTCTGTATTGAAAATGGCGGAGCTGTTCTTGCAAAGGGACTTGCGGCAAAAGTAACATCCGAATTTTCACGGATTGATGAGTGCAGCGCAAGGAAACTTATTCATAACAAGCCGGAATACAGATATCTGCAGCCGAACAGTGGAGATGAGAACTACAAAAAAGAAATTCGCAGCAGAAGCCAGAAGGTGATTCATGATTATCTGGTCAACTATATGAGAGAGATTCAAAACGCATGTAATGCAGCTCAGTGGCCACTTGATTTCATGACAATTGCATTCATGGGTGGAACAGCAAATGTAACCATGGATATCATCCATGAAGTGTTTGGAAATGGTGTGGAAATAGTTAAGGAATCAAAGTTTGCAAATGCTCTTGGTTTCTTAAAAAGGCTGTATGGCACATACAACAAAGGAAAGCCATCTCTTCCAGTTACAGAGGAGCAGATCAAATCTACTGCAAAAAAGACAGCAGAAGGATAGACAGAAACAAAAAAGTATGCAATAAGGAGATACTTTCTTATAGAAGGTATCTAATCCGGTTCGATTCCGGATGCGTCCATTTGCGCAGGTTCTCCAATTCCCTGCGCAGATTATTCATTCATAAATTTTTTCATAACACAAAAGAACTGTGCATCGTCAGGTTAGGATTTAAAAATCCGTTCGCTTCTGTACGTTGGCGTGAGAGACACAGGCGTGCAGCTCCTTATCGGGAATGTGACGGTCTGTACTAGATTCTCTGGTACATCCGGATCGTGTCCGGGACATTCCCATCGCGTGGGTATTAGTATCCGCGCAAAAAGCATTTTATTACTTATTATTCAAAATAACGGATCATCGCCAGGTAAGGACCATAGGTCTGACTTCTGCGTATTGGCGTGAGAGAATTCGGTATGCAGCCTCCAAAAAATTATAAATTCATTGTAAACGTCATAAAGGAGTAATTATGTGTTGTAGTTCGTTTGTATGCCAACATTGTGAAAATGGTATATGTACATGTGAAAATGGATTTCCTGTACAACGATGCAAAAAAATTATCAGGGACTTGTGCAAAGAAGCTTTTCATTGCGCAAATTGTAAACTGGCAGCAGACTGCAGCCTTATTGCGTTTCAGAAAAAGCAGGAAGAAATAAATAAGGACAAAAAAATAACTGCAACTGAAAAATCAGAAGAAATGCCGGCTGTAAAGAAAAGTGCATATGCATATGTTGATGGATCTTACAATCAGAATACATCCACATACGGATATGGCGGATATCTGGTCGATGAACAGGGCAATGGTCATTTATTACAGGGAAGTGGATGTGATCCAGAAATGGCATCCATGAGAAATGTATCCGGTGAAATCCTTGGTGCAGAAGCGGCCATGAAAAAAGCAGAAGAACTTGGTATCAAAGAGTTAACGCTGTACTTTGATTATATCGGTATAGAAGCCTGGGTAACAGGGAAGTGGAGAGCAAACAAGGAAGGAACACAGAGATACCGTGATGTAATGAGAGAAAGTAGTGTGAAAATCGTTTTCAAAAAGGTAAAGGGACACAGTGGTGTGCAGGGAAATGAAGAAGCAGATCTTCTTGCAAAAGAGGCTGTTGGTCTGTGAGTTATCCACAAAAAGCGGTTTTTAAGAGAATGGGAGAAAAATAATGAATTTAATTATGGCATATTTGATGGCAGAAATTCTTGCTGAGTTATTTTTTGGAATTATATTTCCGGTTCTGACACATACAATGAGGCATGAACTTGGACATGCCACAGAGTATTTAAAACAATTGGAACCAGATGATGAAAAAATGCATCCTATCATACATATTGGAAAACATGTAATTGTTACACCACTTATGAAGCTTCAGGCGAAAGTAAGTGGCATCGAAATTAAAAGAGACGTCCGTGAGTATATGGAAGTAAAAGAGAACGAAAGCTGTTGCTCTGGCATTACGGAAATGCCGGCTGATATGGATGATACATCAATAAAGAAAGTGGCTTTTGCAGGTGTAAAAAACAATTACTTTAGTATTCTTCTGTATGAAGTGGTTGTATATTATGTCATGTTTCAGATACGGCTTATTTGGGTAAAGGGGTTTGGAATGTCACCTGATATTATTGATTTCAGGATATTATTTATGTTTTTTACAGCAACCGTGTGGTTCTTAACAGATACTATTGCTTTCTTACTATCTGGAAAGAATGAAGGCGATTTTTATTTCTTCAGACATCCGGAAAAATGGAGAGAAGAATAGTATTGACTATTACCGTGGAATATTAGGAGGTCAGGCCTTGAGAATTTATATAAAGAATAAAAATAACTTCGGAAATTTTTGGATTCTTATTTTTGCCATCATTTTTATAATTTTGCCAATTGTTATTTCTGCTATATATGGCTCAGACACTCTTATAGCCGTTCTTGGATTTTTTATTATATGTTGTTTGGTAATAATTGCTGTTATGCTTATAAAATAATGTCAGCACATAAAAAGATACCCAAGAAAATCCGGCTTCTGGTGTATGAAAAATGCAACCACCGGTGTGCATACTGTGGATGTGAGCTGGAATACAAGGATATGCAGGTGGATCATGTTAAGTCTGTTTTCGCCAATACCGATGTCAGCCATACAATGACAGAAGAGGAAATGTATTCGGAAAAGAACTTACTTCCGGCATGCCGGCAGTGTAACTTTTATAAGTCATATGGTAACCTGGAGTCTTTCCGGGAAGCATTAACAAACACACTAATGAGAAATCTGCAGAAAACATTTCAGTATCGTCTGGCAATTAAGTATGGACTCATACAGGAACATATTGAGCCGGTGCAATTTTATTTTGAAAAAATTGGCATTAACATAGATGTCTCGGATTGCGGTCTTTTGGGATGGGGAAAAAATTAAATGAGAACAGTATTAAAATATCCTGGGAGTAAATGGAATATTGCTTCCAAGTTAGTGGAACTGATACCGGAACACCACAGCTATGTAGAACCATTCTTCGGAAGCGGTGCTGTGTTATTTAATAAGCCAGTATCCGATATTGAAACGATCAATGATCTGGATCATGATGTTGTGAACCTTTTCCGGTGTATACAAGAGGATGCGGATCGCCTGTCCGGAATGGTAATGACTACGCCATTCAGCCGTGAAAAATATGAGGATACATATAAGAAGGATATGTCTGAAAATACATTGCCGGATGAACCATACTACAAGGCATTGCGTTTTCTGATCCAGTGCTGGCAGGGGCATGGATTCCGGACAAATGGGTATAAAGTTGGCTGGAAAAATGATGTACAGGGAAGGGAAAAAGCTTATGCCCTGTGGAACTGGTACCGACTGCCTGAATGGATTATTGATATTGCGGAACGCCTGCGGATGGTACAGATCGAGAACCGTCCGGCGCTGGAAGTGATTGAAAGATTTAATTACAGCAATGTTTTTATGTATATCGACCCGCCGTATGTTTTGGGTACCAGAACAGGAAAGCAATACAAACATGAAATGTCGGATGCAGATCATGAGGAACTATTAAAACTGTTACTGCAGAGTAAAGCAAAGATCATGATATCTGGCTATGAATCAGATTTATATAATGAATATCTTTCCAAATGGGAAAAAACCCAGTTTTCAAGCTGTGCAGAATTCGGAAAACCACGACTCGAAACCGTGTGGCTGAATTATAAAGCAGACTTGCAAATGAATTTTACAGACTATGCCATGAATTTATTTGAAATGGTTGCAACATCATGGAGCGCAGAGAGTAGTAATTGTGTATGTGATTGGGAATATGCACAAATAGAAGAAAGTGAGGAATAGGATGGAAGGAAATGTAGTGAATAATCTTTGTTCATTGCCAGCAGCGGATTTGAATTTTACATCGGAACTTAATCGGGCAACGGCATATCAGATTAAGCAGGCAATCGAGAAAATGAAACAAAACGGTGGGAAAAATAAAGGCAGGATTAAAGCCTGTGAAAGAGAACTGGAAAACAGAAGACTTACGAAAAAAGATAAGAATGGAAAGTATGTCTCTAAGGAGCATTTAAGTATTCTTTGCAACACGTTTTCATCGGAGCATAGGTTTAGGGCTATTCTGCAAAAACTTGGAGAACTCGAAGATGCTGAACGGCAGGGGGTGCTTTTACAGTTACCATGCAAGGAAGTGAACAGAATGGATAAGAAAAAACCACAGACCAATGCAGACAGAATCCGTAGCATGACGGATGAGGAATTAGCAGGGTTTCTTAAAGAAGTAAAAGAAGATTATCAGTGGGCGAATCCTGATTATCCAGATTGCGAGGATTGCGGAGAATGGTTGAATTGGCTTCAATCAGAAGCAGAAATGGAGAAAAACGATGGAAGATAGATTTTTATTCCGTGGAAAGTGGATTGATAATGGGGAATGGGTAATTGGGCATTTTTATGAATTTATGGGTAAATCCTATATTTTTAAACCACCTTTTACAAGTAAAGATCTTACTTATGAGGTAGACCCATCTACCATCTGCCAGTGCATCGGACTTAAGGACGATGATGAAACACTGATTTTTAAGAATGATGTACTTTCCTTAAAAGACGAAATCAATAAATGTGAATGGAAAGCTGTTGTTAAGTTTGGAAATCCAAATGGGGAATATAACTGGGGCTGGCAGTTAGTTCCGATTACCGAGTGTGATGCCAATAAAGACATTCTTTTGTGGGTTGAAACAGAAATGGATTATATGTTCTGTGAAGTTATCGGAAACATATTTGACAACCCGGAGCTGTTGGAGGTGCAGGAATGACAGAAAACAGAGAAACTTTCATATACGATGTAATACTAAAGCGGCATGATGGATGCAGTCGGAGTGATGTATGCATTTACTATGACGAAGATAAAACAAATGCATTAAATGAAATGGCTAAATATGTTAATAAAAATGGCTTTTCAATAACAGAGAAAGACGGTCGTTTTTCCATCGCAGATGTGATTCTGAGGAAAAGGAAGCCTACCGGAGAAATCATAGAAGAAACATCGTATTATAAATTATTTAATACAGTGACAGGAAAATTATTAGGTGGCGAGGTGTAGGAATGACAGAGAATGAAGCAATTAAAGCATGGAACAGGAGGGCGAACGATGAGTAAATTGATTGAAGCAGATTTGCTTTCAGATAAAATCCGGGAAAATAAAGAGTTGTTGCAAAAAGGATTGGGAAAAGATGCTGAATTTGCGTTCATGACTGCCGATTCTGTTTTAAAGCTGATCGAAAATCAGCCTACCGCCTATGATGTGGACAAGGTTGTGAAACAGTTGGAAGCATACAGTAATGCAGATGAAGCAGAAAGACTTGGAACAATGCCAGTAGTGGAGCTTGCAGACGCAATTAAAATCGTGAAAGGCGGTGGAGTGAATGGCTAAGTGGAATGCAAGCGTGGGTTTGCAACTTTCGATTGATTATGATGACATCGAAGCTGATACGCGGGAAGAAGCAGAACAGATTGCAAAAGACAGAGCATTGGAAGATATTGACTGGAACAACTGTGAATGTGATACTGGCAATCCGATTGTGTATAGCTGCTATGAGGAGGAGCCAGAAGATAAGTAGGGTGTTACCGATTTTATTCAATGCCGAGATGGTTCGGGCGATTCTGGAAGGTAGAAAGAGTTGCACCAGAAAAATTGTGAAATCGCAACAGCTCATAGGGATGTTGCCGGATAAATGCAAAAATGGAGCACCTGAAAAATTCTTGAAAGAAAAGAAACTCATGTTCAAACCATATTGCGATATGACAGATATAGAACTGATAAATACTGCATACAAAGCTCCATATCAGCCGGGCGATATTCTTTATGTCCGGGAAACATGGAAAAAGGCGCCGAACGGATACTATTACTACGAAGATTGGCAAAGAAATGACATTGCCGATGTTACAAAGTGGAAACCATCCATCCACATGCCGAAAGAAGCAGCGCGTATCTGGCTGAAGGTTACGGATGTGAGAGTGGAGCGGTTGCAGGAGATCAGCGCAGAAAGTGCGTTGGCAGAAGGAGCAGATAAGTATATCCACACAAATGGAGGACTTGATGAAAACATGACAATTACATCGTTTATAGGGATTTGGAACAGCACCATTAAAAAATCCGACATTGATCGTTACGGTTGGGATGCAAACCCCTATGTGTGGATTATCGAGTTTGAGCGGTGTGAAAAGCCGGAGGGAGTGTGATGGTATGTGTACAATGAAGTGGAAAGAAGTTGTCCCAGAACAAGATGACTGGGAAAAGCAAATAGACATCGTTGCCTATTATGGTAGTATCACCGTAGGAAGCATTGTTTATTGTGGCGAAGAGATAGGATGGCAGTCAGTGATTGATGGCCACATGAATTTTATGCAAGCAGAATCCTTAGAGGATGCCAAAAGGGAAATGATTGATATATTGGAGGAGCACTGTACCGACCAAATCAACTATTATAAGGAGTTACAAATCCAAGCGAGAAAGCCCACGGTTATAACCGTGGGATGAAAGCGTAATAAACCGGTAATTAAATGGATACATATAAAGCTGATATTTTCTTGTTTTTGTGTACAAAATATGTTATTATATACACATGAAGAACGAATATAAACATACAAAAACAACGGTATCCTTGATAAACTACCATCTGGTGTTCTGCCCGCGGTACCGCAGAAAAATATTTAACATTCCCGGTGTTGAAGAAAGATTTAAAGAACTCACATCGGCGGAATGCTTCAATCATGAGATAGATATCCTTGCCATGGAATGCCATGTGGATCATGTCCATATGTTTGTTAGCGTATATCCACAACAAAGCATTCCGGATGTAGTGAAACAGATAAAAGGAGCCACATCACATAAGCTCAGGGAAGAATTCCCACAGCTTAAGAACATGCCGTCATTGTGGACCCGCTCCTATTTTGTCAGCACCGCAGGAAGTGTAAGCTCAGAAACAATCGAATGGTATATCAATACACAGAAAACGAGGGATTGATGCACACAATACAGTTACTACTTAAAACAACCGCATATGACCGTCAGGTTCTGGAAAAGCGTTTTCATGTGGTCAGCCATGTACATAACGTAATGGTAAAACATGCAAAGAAGTGCCTTGTAAGCCTAAATCATGACAGTGAGTATCTTTCTGCAAAGTCGGAGTATTGCAGTCTTTTAAAAAAGAACAGGTTTTCCGCAGATGAAAAGGCGCTGAAAAAGCAGCTCTCTGCTGCCATGAATACACAGATCCGGAAGCACGGGCTGTCCGAGTATAACTTCCAGTCCTATATCAAAGTCTGTGCAAAACAGTTCCGCAAGTGTCTGTCAAGCCAGCAGATACAGAAAGAAACCACCCGCGTATGGATAGGTGTCGAAGATGTCCTTTATGGTGACGGGAAAGATATCCATTTTAAGAAGTACCGTGACTTTACTACCATATGTGGCAAGACGAATACAAACGGGGCTAAATTTAATAAGGACACGATGACTGTTGGATGGCTTGGTCTGGAACTTAAGTGCAGAATCCCAAAGGATAGCCTCTATATCACAGAAGCATTGGATTCGGATATCTCCTACTGTGAGATCAAACGCATGATGTTTCCAAACGGATGGCACTACTATGCCGTTGTGTATCTGAAAGGTGATGCACCACACAAGTTGTCCGAGATTGGCGGCATGGATAACATCACAGGGGTGGATATCGGTACATCCACTGTTGCAACAGTGTCAGACCATATGGTAACACTGAAGGAGCTTGCACCGGAATGTAAGAAATACAACAAATGTATTGAACATCTGCTAAGGCATCTTGATCTTTCCAGGAGGGCTTCCAATCCCGGCAAATATAATCCGGACGGGACCATAAACAAGTCGAACCGCGACCGGTGGATATATACCAAAACGTATTTAAGAAACCTCAACAGGCTGAGATCACTGTACCGGCAGAAAGCTGCCTATATCAAGCAGTGTCATGAGCAGATGATCAATGGACTTCTGTCCGATTCCGTAAACTTTATCGTTGAAAATATGACGTTCAAAGGTATGCAGCGAAGGACAAAAACTACCGAACGGCAGGATAAGACAACGGACATTGTTCAAAAGGATGGTTCTATAAAGCAGGTGCATAAGTTCAAGAAAAAGAAACGGTTCGGCAGGTCGTTAAATGACCGGGCACCGGCAAGTTTTGTATCCATTCTTGACAGAAAAGCCACACTTTATGGTGGCGGAGTCTATAAAGTCCAAACGAAGGACTTTAAAGCGAGCCAGTATGAT
>ERZ779992.548-NODE-548-length-25737-cov-2.779067_pt1 | contig 25737 bp, 17 predicted proteins | sample MGYA00511934_ERZ779992 | MGnify/ENA primary metagenome ERZ779992 (study PRJEB29588, sample SAMEA2163248) | human gut metagenome | biome: human gut; feature: human-associated habitat; material: faeces | place: Denmark | collected 2008/2010 ...
AACAATATTAATTTGTCAACAGTCTGTGATAAAAAATATTTTATCTCTTTTCTAATTTCAGTATATATATTATCATTCAAAAAGTCAATAAAATTGCCTAACATGTCGTTTTTTTGGCCTAAGATGCAAAAAAGACCTATTTTTCAATAGATCTTTCATAGTTTTATTATTTTTTAATTGAAGCTAAATGAGCCTTTACCTCATTATATTTTTCTTCGTACATTGCTTTCTTATCTCGTTCAGCTTGAATCTTTGCCTCTGGTGCTTTATTAACAAAGTTAGGATTATTAAGCATATTATTACTTCTTAAAAGCTCACCCTCAAGCTTCTTAATAACTTCTTCAATATCAACTAAATCATTTGTTGGAATATAAATTGTTAAATCATTTAAAACTACAACAACCTGATTTTCAAGATTCGCTTTATCTATTGTAATTACAAGCTCATTAGGATTAGTGAACTTTAACAAATAAGGCTTAGCAGAATTTAGGATATCACATACCTCTTGTGATTTAGCCTCAAGACGAATATTAATTTTAGCTGATGGAGCCTTTGATGCTTTTGCACGTTCATTTCTTACGGCTGAAATAATTTCCATAACAATATTTAAGGAATTAATTGCCTCTTCATCATTAAAGGCCTCTTCTACAGTTGGCCAAGAAGAAATCGTAATTGATTCTTCCTTATGTGGAAGCGATTGATAAATCTCTTCTGTGATAAATGGAACAATTGGATGAAGCATCTTAATAATTTGCATTAAAACATAAACTAGTACATTTTGCGTAATGTTTTTATTTTCAGCGTCATCTGATTGTAAATCAACCTTAGAAATTTCAACATACCATGATGCAAAATCATTCCAAACGAAATTATATAAAGCTTTATTTCCTTCACCAAATTCATATTTATCAAAGTTATAATCAACCTCTTTAATAACCTGATTTAGACGAGCTAAAATCCAACGAGATGCTAAATTAAGCTTAGCATGCTTTAAATCAACCTCATGATAACCCTCAATATTCATCATTACATAACGCGAAATATTCCAAACCTTGTTTAAATAATTCCAAGATGATTCAATCTTTGTTTCATCATAACGAAGATCTAGACCTGGAGATGAATTAGTATTTAAGAAATAACGTAAAGAGTCACAACCATATTTTTCAACGACATCAAATGGATCAACACCATTTCCTAATGATTTTGACATTTTTCTACCCTGAGGGTCACGAATTAATCCGTGAATTAAAATCTGCTTAAATGGTGCATGACCAGTAAATTCAATAGCTTCAAATAGCATTCTTGAAACCCAGAAGAAAATAATATCATAGCCTGTAACAAGAACATCAGTTGGATAATATCTCTTTAGCATTTCTGTATTTTCAGGCCAGCCCATTGTTGAAAATGGCCATAAGGCTGATGAGAACCATGTATCAAGAACATCCTCATCCTGAGTCCAGCCTTCACCTGGGCATTTTTCACAAACCTTAGTTTCACCATTCTTATACCATGCTGGAATACGATGACCCCACCATAATTGACGAGAAATACACCAATCCTGAATATTAGTTAACCAATTTTTTAAGGTTCCATTAAATCTTTCAGGTACAAATTCATATTCTTTATTTTCAAGAACCTGACGAGCAAGAACATCCATCTTAACAAACCATTGCTTAGAAAGACGAGGCTCTACTACAACACCTGTACGTTCTGAGTGTCCAACAGAGTGAACAATCTTTTCAAGATGATCAAAAAGTCCACTTTCCTTTAAATCATTAATTAAAGCCTCACGACAAGCAAAACGATCCATTCCTTGGTATTTTCCAGCCATTTCATTCATTGTACCATCATCATTCATACAAAGAGGCATTGCTAAATTATGGCGACGACCAACCTCATAGTCATTAGGATCATGAGCAGGAGTACACTTAACACAGCCAGTACCAAATTCCATATCTACATATTCATCTGTAATAACAGGAATTTTAATTTCGGTACCAGGAATATAAACCTCTTTACCAACGATATCTTTAAATCTTTCATCCTTAGGATTAACCATAATTGCTTGGTCCGCAAACATAGTTTCAGGACGAGTGGTTGCGATCATTACATAACCAGAAGCGTCAACAAAAGGATATTTAAAATAATAGAAGGCACCCTCATCATCTTGATGAATTACTTCAATGTTAGATAAAGCTGTTTTAGCTTGACAATCCCAGTTAATAATTCTTTCACCTTGATAAATATAGCCTTTATTATATAAGGAAATGAAAACATAATTAACGGCCTTATTTAAACCCTCATCAAGAGTAAATCTTTCCTTTGTATAATCAAGAGAAAGACCAAGTGCTGCCCATTGCTTACGAATAATAGATGCATATTCATCCTTCCAAGCCCAAGCCTGCTCTAAGAACTTTTCACGACCAATGTCATAACGAGAAATTCCTTGATCCTTTAATCTTTTATCAACCTTTGCTTGCGTTGCAATACCAGCATGATCCATACCAGGAATCCATAAGGCATCATAGCCTTGCATACGCTTTCTTCTTATTATCATATCTTGAATAGATGTATCCCAGGCATGACCTAAATGTAGCTTTCCGGTTACATTTGGTGGTGGAATAACAATTGTAAATGGTTGTTTAGAGGTATCTCCAGCTTCAAAGAAACCACCTTTAAGCCAGAAATCATATTTTCCCTCTTCTACAGCCTTATGGTCGTATTTAGGACTTAAATTTTTCATTTTTATCATTCCTTTCAAATTCATCATTAGTTAAAGTATAAATCATACAATCAACCATATCACCATTATATAGACGCTTATAATGTCTAATAATACCATCATAATGGAAATTTAATGCTTCAATTACATGCTTTGAAGAAACATTTTCTATCATTGTAACACAGGTTAATATATCAATATTATAATGATTAAATAAATATGGAATAAATGTCCTTAAAGCCTCACTCATAAACCCTTTATGCCAAAAGGGAATATCTAGGGTAAAGCCTAGTTGAAATGAATCCGTAGATCTTCTTATTGGGTCAGTATAGAAATTTAAATCTCCAATAAGTTCACCTGTATTTTTCAATGTTATTGCATAATAATCATGTAGCATTAAAATATTTTGAAGACGATACTTCGCACTTTTTAGGTCAGGATAAGGTTTATAGCCAGCATAATATGCAAGCTCATGATTTGCTTTAAGCCTATAATAAGCATCTAAATCATTAATATTAAAATCTCTAATAATTAATCTTTTTGTTTCAAGATGCATTACATCACCACCTAAAAATAAAAAAAGACATCCTAAAAAAGGACGTCATAAACGCGGTACCACCTTTATTCTAGAATAAATTCTAGCTCTTAAGATCCTTAACGAGGATAAATCGAGGATAGCTACTAAACTCACAATCCCAGCTCCAAGACTACAATTTATAAACCCTTAACTATTTCCACCAACCATAGTTTCTCTAAAACGGAAGTATATAAATCCTTCTTTTCAAAGCTTTGTTATAATTTTACTTTTATTTTATAGCTTTGTCAATAGCCATTTTATTATAATATAAATCAAAAAAGAACTAATGCTGTTTAGTCATTAATTCTAATATATAGCATATATCTAATGTTTCATCACTAATTGTAACACTATAATATGAATCAGGTTCTTTTTGTTTATTAAAAGATACTACAAATAATAGCATACATTCGGTAAAATTTACTTGTAATAAAGCCCTGACTAAATTCTTCAATCGAATCAAAATTATATCCCTTACTTGGTAGGTAATCAGGTGCATCATCAAGAGTAATATTTTCAACATAACCAAATTTAGTTAAAACCTTAAAAACATCATTTTGATTATAAGAAAGCTTAAGGCCTACATTCTCCTTAAGAAAATGTGAGGCCCACAAAAGCTTATCATTTAGATATTTTTCTTGATCCATGCTTCTTCTTAACTATCCTATAAGTTATATATGACGTTGCACCAACAATAACAACACTACCAAATGCTATACAACATACAAGACCTAAATTGTTATTACTTTCTAATGCTGATTTGGCCTGATTTACAATCGTTTCACACTTTGTCATATAGTTTGAATCCTTAGGCTCAAACAAATAAACATTAGATGAATTATATAATGGATTTAGATAAAAAGGATACTTAGCTGTAAGATTGCCTAAAGTAACATTACGAGAAGGGTTTTCACTATCCTCATAATAAAGCTCATCCTTATTTTCAATATATAAATTAGCAACCGATTTTAAAGTTGGGCTATAGCCTACTGCAAGCGCATTTTCGAATGCATTTTGAGGATCAAGCATAAAATTAATAAATAAATTAGCAAGCTCTTCATTTTTAGTTGTAGTAGGAATTACCATTGAATCAAAGAAGGCTGCAGTTGTTTTAGGAACATAGACATTAAAGTCTAAGCCCTCAAGTCCATCACCCGAATTATTTTTATCAAGTCCTTCATCTAAGGCTAAATATAGAGCATCAAAGAAATCACCAAGCTGAGTAAATACCAAATCAAGATCACCCGTTGCGACCTTACGCTTTAGCTGGTCATCTCCCCAAACATCAAAGCTAGCTCCTTTTATTCCAGATACAACATCATTATCATTAAAGCTTTCCTCATTAGGATTAAAATTATTACTCATTAGATAACTTGCAACAGCCCAACGAGCCGTTGAATACATTCCCGTTTTAACATCAAAGTCATATAATGATTTATCAAATAAGGCTTTAAAATCATTTTGTTTTACAATTTCTTCAACCTCGCTATTCTTAGTTGAATAAATCATTGAATAAGCGCCCCAGAAATAAGGCATTGAATAGGTAATGGTTTCCTTCATATTAGCTTCTCTTAGCTTGGTAAGGTCATCATTAAACATTGTTTTATAATTATTAAGATTTTTAAGCTCTTGATTATTAACATCAATTTCCTTAAGAAGTCCTTCCTTATAAAGCTTTGTAACCATATAATCACCAGGTATTGCTACATCATAAGATGTAGTACCGGCCATTATTTTTTGATACATTGTCTCTGAGGAAGTTACCGTTTCTTCAATAACAATAGCATTATACTCCTGTTCAAATTTAGTAATAAGCTCTTGATTAATATATTCACCCCAATTTAGTAAATATAGGGTATTAGCATTACCACCACTACTTAAAGCAATACACGCAAAAATGGTAAAAAGAATTATAATTGAGCCAATAATTGATATTTTTTTCATTATTTAGCCACCTTCTTCTTTCCTTTTTTACTTGTTTTAATAGAAATAAATAAAACAATCGCAAGTGTTATCATTGTAAGTAGGGCATTATACGCATAAGAACCAGCTGAGAAATTTTTCTTAGTATATGAATTATAAACATAATTAGAAAAATTATAGAAGCCATTGCCTTGCGTAAAGTAAGAAATTACGAAATCATCAATTGATAAAGTAAAGGCTAAAAGTGCTCCTGTCATAATAGCAGTTTGAAGAGAAGGTATAATAACCTTAAATAGGCTCTTTATCGGTGAGCATCCTAAATCCTGAGCTGCCTCAAATAAGGATTCATCAGTTTGTTGAAGCTTAGGAAGAACCATCATAATAACATATGGGGTTGTAAAAAAGACATGTGCAATTAGCATTGTTGGAAAACCAAATACATGAGGAATAATAGGCAATAATAATGAGAATATTATCATTATTGATACACCTGTTACAATCTCCGATTGCATCATAGGCATTTCATTTAAGAAATTCATGGCCTTTTTAGCTTTACCTGTTAAAGCATTAATACCAATAGATGAAAACAAGCCTAATGTTGTCGCTATTGCTGTTGCCCAAAATGAAACTAAAAGAGAATCTAAAATATTACGATACAATTTAGCATTTGTAAAAATTTCCTTATAATTTTTAAAGGTAAATTTGCCAAAATGAAGGGCTTGCATTGCATTTGCATCAGAGTTAAATGACTGATAAATAATTACAAATACTGGAATATACATTAACATGAGGGCAATAACGACAAATACTGTTTTAAAAATTAGAGGAAGATATTTTCTAATACCTGTAGCTTCTATCATAGTATACCATCCTCCTTCTTTGTTTTACCAAGGACAATAAGAACGAAAATAATAATAACAGAAACAAAAATAGATAATAATGATCCTAAATTATAATTATTAGCTGTCTTAAACATATTTTCAATAATATTACCAATCATATTAACCTTACCATCACCAATAATAGCTGATATTGCAAAGCCTGTAGCAGCAGGAAGGAATACCATAATCATACCAGAAATCGCACCATCAAGTGATAAAGGAAGAGTAACCTTAAAGAATGTCTTCCAAGCAGGAACGCCTAAATCCTTTGAGGCTTCAATCAAAGAACGATCAAGCTTTTCTAAAATTGTATAAATTGGAAAAATCATAAACGGTAAATAGGTTGTAACTGTTACAAAAATAACGGCACCCTTACTACCAATTAGACTAAGACCTGATAATAAATCAGATGAAAATAACTTATACCATGATAGTATTCTTAGCATGGAATTACACCACATTGGTAAAATCATACACAAAAGGATTAAAACCTTATGCTTTAAATTAGAAAATGAGATAAAATAGGCTACCGGATAACCAATTAGTAAACAAATAATAGTTGTCCAAAAGGCGATTACTAAGGAATTCCATAAAGCCTCCCAATAGGCAAAATCAGTAAGCTCCTTATAATTCTTCATTGTTAGTGTAGCACCATTCAAGCTCATTCCGTCGGATTGTAAAAAAGTTAATGCAAACATTAATACAAGCGGTAAAACCACAAGTATTATTAGCCAAACGAAATAAGGGATTGAAAAACACTTAAATCTTTTCATATTAATCCTCAGACTTCATCATATGAATTTCATAAGAATCAATCTTTAAGCCAATTCGTTGTCCGACCTCAACGTTTTGGTAATCTTCAACAAGCAAATCCATTCCTTCACACAAAACATGCATTTCAAAATGAATACCTGTAAATACTGATTTTGTTACTACACCCTGTAAAATAGCACTATCAGGGTCATCTAAAACTAAATCAAAATCTTCAGGTCTTATAACTGCATTAACATGCTCACCTGGTTCAAATGTTGTAATATAAGTATCAAAATCTGCGCCAAGAAAATTAAAGACATTCTCGCCAATAAAGCTACCTTCAAGAATATTAGCTCCATCATAGTTAGCAAGAATTTTTTCCTTCTTTTCCGTAATAGACTCAACGTAAATATTATTTGGTGAGATTGTAAAGCCAATTTCATCACCTACAGAAAACTTATCCTCTGATGAAACATGAATAACTGTACCATTAACTTCAACATCCATAATATAGGAATTAACCTGGAATTTGACTGACCTTACATGACCAATTAATTTAGCAGACTCAAGTGGAGCAACGTCAAAATCTTCCTTTTCAACAATTATATAAACTTTATCTCCAACTTCAAGGTCTAAGGAAGAAACCTTAAATGTTTTATTAAGCATTGTAAGTCTTCTTTTATCAGAATATACACCAGGAATAATATTAGCCTCACCAATAAATGATGCAACAAAGCGATTAGTTGGTGTATTATAAATATCTTCAGGACGACCAATTTGTTGAATTTTACCACCATTCATTACAATAATTGTATCAGACATAACCATAGCTTCTTCTTGATCATGAGTAACAAAAATAAAGGTAATACCTAGTTTTTGTTGAAGCTCCTTAAGCTCAAGACGCATCTTTTTACGAAGCTTTAAATCTAGTGCTGAAAGTGGTTCATCTAAAAGAAGAATACGAGGCTTATTAACAATTGCTCTTGCAATAGCAATTCTTTGCATCTGTCCACCAGATAATTGATTAATTTGACGCTTTTCATAGCCTTCAAGATTAACAAGCTTTAAAGCCTTTGTAACTTCATTTTTAATTACTTCTTCTTTAAACTGACGCTTTGAAATACGATTTAACATTTTTTGATAGACATCAAGCTCTGCAGTATCCTCTAGCATCATTTTAACTGTATCCTTATAAGAATCACCCTTAAGCTTTACTGCAACATCATGACGAACAAGAATTTCTTCAAGAAGCTCTTTATAATTATGAGCCTTAGCTTGCTCCTTTGTAATTTCCTTTAATTCTTCTTTAATACTTTCTGTTACAGATAAATCCTTAAAATATTCAATTGCAGCTTTTTTTACATCTCGAGGTCTATCAAATTTAGCAAGATACTTGATAACATTATCAACCTCTTCCTCATCAAAGCCATATTCCTCCATCATTTCCATAACGCCAAGGTCATAAACATTTGAATAGACATTGTTTCTTAAACCAAACGCAACATTATCATAAATGTTTAAATGAGGAAACAAAGCATAGCGTTGGAAAACTGTATTAATGGGTCTTTTATGACTTGGTAGCATACCAATTTCTTCTCCATCAAGTAACAGCTGACCTTCCTGCATTGTTTCAAATCCACCAATGATACGTAAAGATGTTGTCTTTCCACATCCAGATGGACCAAGTAATGTAACGAATTCATTTTCGTTAATCGACATATCGAAATCTTCAAGTATTACGTTATCTCCGTATGCCTTTCTGATTCCCTTAAGTTCAACTAAAGTACGGGCCATTTCTTTCTCCTAATAATATAATATTTTTTTGGTTTTTAATAATACTTTTTTGGGGTATTCTATATAACTAGCACAATAATAGCATAAACATATTTCAAAGTAAACATTAAAATTATAAAATATTTTTTAAGTCTTTTTAATTAATGAAACTTAAGTGAAATATCAAGAGCCTTTGATGCATAGGTTAGGGACCCTACCGAAATAAAATCAACCCCTAAAGCTGCAACGCTCTTAACACGCTCAAGACTCATATTTCCTGAGGCTTCAAGTCTTTTTTGCTTATTATTTAATTTAACACATAAAGCCTTTAGTTCATTTGACATATTATCAAGCATAATAATATCTGCTCCTGTAGCTAAAGCTTCCTTAAATTGTTCAAGTGTTTCTACTTCAACTTCAACGGTTAAATTAGTTTTTGCTTTAGCAAGACTAACCGCCTTAGTAATTGAACCAACTGCATCAATATGATTATCCTTTATTAAAACCATATCTGATAAAGAATAACGATGATTAAAGCCACCACCATCTCTTACCGCTTGACGTTCAAGAATCCTAAGATTTGGAGTTGTTTTTCTTGTATCTAGAATTTTTGTTTTTGTTTCAATTTCACTTACAAAATTATGAGTATTAGTTGCGATACCTGACATTCTTTGCATAATATTTAGGCTTAATCTTTCAGCTTTAAGAATTGTTTTAGTATCACCATCAACTACACCAATAATATCACCTTTATTAATATAATCGCCATCTTTAAAATTAAACTCAAGCTTATAGCTTCCGCCTACTTGCTTAAAAACTTCTTTTGCAACCTCAAGTCCTGAAATAATTCCACTTTCTTTAGCAATAAACTTAGCATGAGACTGGTGCCCATCCTCAATTAAACTATCAGTTGTAACATCACCCTTTGGCATATCCTCCTTAAGAGCACTTTTTATAATATCAATAATTTCTTCCTGCATAATATTTAGTCTAGACGGAAATGACAGCCTAGAGACTCCTTTCTTTCAATGGCAGCATCAATAATTAGCATTGCAACTGTTGCCATATTTAATGTTTCATAATAATATCTTGAAAATACCTTAATTTTCTTTAGATTATTTAAGTGATTAGAAATAATTTTTTTAGCTAATAATAAGCCTTCTTCTTTTCGTACAATAAAAACATACTTTGACATTGTATCTCTTATATCAACTCTAATATCCTTAAAATTATAAGGCTCATGAGTAAATTCTAAATCCGGTAAAACTATATCAATCTTGCTAAAATCATTTGATTCATTAATATCCTTAGCAACTCTTGATCCAAAAACAACACATTCTAGTAAAGAATTTGAAGCTAAACGATTGGCCCCATGTACACCTGTACGAGCACATTCACCAACAGCGTATAAATTTTCCATAGAAGTTTTTCCATTGATATCCGTTTTAATTCCACCACATAAGAAATGCTCAACAGGGCAAACAGGAATATAATCAACAGACATATCTATACCATGTTCTAGACAATGCTTATAAATAGTTGGAAATCTTTTCATTAAAAATTCTTTGCTTTTATGAGTAATATCAAGATATACATGATCAGACCACGTATCAAACATTTCTCTATAAATAGCTTGCGAAACTACATCTCTTGGGGCAAGCTCCATTCTTTCCTTGTCATACTTAGCCATAAAGCGTTCGCCCTTAATATTTCTTAAAATAGCCCCTTCACCACGTACAGCTTCTGAAATTAAAAAGGCTTGTCCCGTTTTATCCTCTTCATAAAAGCCGGTTGGATGGAACTGAACAAATTCCATATCTTCAATTTTAACATTAGCACGCTTACACAAAGCAATACCATCACCACAAGCAATCTTATCATTGGTTGTATTTTTATAAATACCACCAATTCCACCAGTTGCTATAACAATCTTATTAGCTAAAACATATACCTCTTCATTGTTTTTATTAATAACAATTACACCTAGGGCCTTATTAGTATTTTCAAGAATTTCAATTGCCATTTCATCCTCAAAAACACTAATATTTGTTCTTCCCTCTAAAGTTTTGCGTAAATCCCTCATAACATGAGCACCAGTATCGTCACCACCAGCATGTAAAATACGACGTGATCGATGGCCACCCTCAAGAGTACGAACAAGCTCACCATTTTCATTTTTATCAAAATTAACGCCTAGATTTAAAAGATTTTCTATATTTTGGGGTGCTTCATCAACTAAAATTCGCGTAGCCTCTTTATCATTATGATATCCACCTGCCCTTAAAGTATCTTCAAAATGCTCTTCCATTTGCTTAGGCGAAAAAATGGTTTCAGCCGCAATTCCACCTTGAGCTAAATTAGATGAACCTACATCAATCTTATCCTTAATGAATAAACCGATTTTTAAATCTGACCTAATATTTAAAGCTGTGTAGATTCCGGCAAGACCTCCTCCAAGTACAATAACATCAAATTGCTTTATTTCTTTCATACTATACCTCTTTATAATCAATAATGTCCTTATTAACCTCAATAATTCCCTTATCACTTAAAATATCAATAACACGGTCAAAATAAACCTTCGTTTGACTTGAACCCTTAGGATAACCAACTAAAGCATTAAACTCACTATATAAAATTCTTTTACTAGTTGTTTTTACATGCTTTATAACCCTTTTGAACCCATCTTCAAGCTCTTCAACATAAATTCCATCAATTTTAGGGTAGTATAAATCCGATTTATACATTCTAAAATCAACGCCATATAAATCACTAGGCTTTAAAACAAAGCCAATTACCTTATGAAGTCCATTTTCGCTGATAATCTTGTCAAGTTCTACTTCCATTTCATGTTCAAGATTTAAAGTCAGCCTACTTTTCCCATACATTGGTAAAATCAGTTTTTTCAAATCTAAAATTCGAATGGGTGCAAGCTCGTAAATAATCTTTAAAATAGCATCTTCCTTACTATGTTCATTATGAATTGCATCAGTAATAATTTTTAAAGCATCAGGATATGACATAAATAAAGAATCAATCGTAATGGAATTACTACTATCTTCACATTCATAATCCGCATCATTATAGCACTCTTCATGATTTTCTTCACCATGAGCTAAAATATTTATGATTTCATTATGATATAGTTCTGGATTTTTATAATAAGAAAGACTCCAAACATGATATAAAGACCAGCCTCTTAAGCTTAAAGCGTTATCAATTAAAGAATTCCTGTCCTTAACTGTTTTAAGATGCTGATAATTTTCACCATCCGTTAAAATTCCTAAAATAACATGCTTAGGATCATTAGAATCTAGGACCGCTAAATCAATTTTATAGCCTGAATAACCAATATTTCTAACCGTTTTATATTCATGCTCTTCTAAAAATCTAGCAATTGAGGAAATCATACCATTATCAGTTTGATTTTCTTTAAATTCTGAAGATTTAATATTACTTGCAAAAGCAATATAATCATGAAGCATTATAACTCCCTTATTGGTTGTTTTAGACAAATTAAACATATCTGGGGAAAGTGATGTTGCAAGAATTACTCTTTCCTTAGCACGAGTTATTGCAACATTTAAACGTCTGTAGCCTCCATCTTTATTAATCGGACCAAAGTTAAGACTAAGCTTACCAGTTGAATCAGGACCAAAGGTTGAAGAAATAATAATTATATCTCTTTCATCACCCTGAACAGACTCAAGGTTTTTAACAAAAAATGGTTCTTCCCTCTCTTCACTGAAAAATTCCTCACAATCTTGATTTTTTAATCTTTCACGATGAATTAATCTTTCAATGTATGACTGTTGTGCCATATTGAAGGTAACGACACCTAATGATTTTGCAGGATTATTTTTAGCAATTTCCATTACAAGATCAACAACTCTTCTACCTTCAGCCTCGTTTATTCTCTTACCATGAATATATAATCCGTTTGGTACAAACTCATAATGAAGGCCAAGATGATCGTTTTTAATACAGCTTGGAAAAGTTGTAAGATCATGATATATTTCTTTATTAGAAAATGTAATAAGTGATTCATCCTTCGATCTATAATGCCATTTAAGCATAATTTTAGGAAGACTTGTCAAAGCTTCATCAAGAATTGATTCATAAACCTCATATTCTGCCTCTTCATCATCTTCATCATCAAATGACATATCAAAGAATGATGTTGGAGGTAGCTGCTCATTATCACCAACAATAATAATTTGATTTGCCCTATACATAGCACCAACGGCATTTTCACTTGTGATTTGTGACGCCTCATCAAAAATAACACAATCAAAATGGAAAGTATCACTGTCAAGGTAGGTCGCAACGCTTAAAGGTGACATCATAAAAATAGGTTTTAAATTCATTAATATAGTTGGAATTTCTTTAAATAAAATTCTTAAAGTTTTAAGCTTTCTTTTCTTATTAGCCTCTGATAATAATGTCTTAACCTCAAGATTTGAAGCCATAACCGAATTAAGCTCTGGCCATGATTTAGTAACCTGCTCTTTAATCTTTATCTTTGAAATTTCCTTCATTTTGCCATCAATTTCTTGATATTTAGCAATAATATTATTCAAATATGCACCAGAATAAATATCAAGACGAGAGTTATTGCCTAAATATTCATTTAAGCAAAGCTCATAATAATGTTTTAAAAAGGCATTTTTATAATCATCCGGCTTAATATTAAGCTTTAAGCATTCCTTTTTAAAGGAGCTAATTCTTTTATCCAACCGTTGATATGAATTAATAAAGTCAATATATTCATATATTCTATCAAAATAAATATAAGCCATATTTAATCTTTGATTTAAAATAAGAGGATTTTCCTCCTTCAAATCATAATCAAAATAATCATTTAATTCATCAATAGAATTTTCAATTTCTTCTTTAATATTTTTTATTTTATTTACTAATAAAATTAAATACGCTTCATTTTCAGGCTTTTTAAGTAATTCAAGAAAATCCTTATAAGAAGAAACACTAATACTCTTTGTACCATCATCATATATTTTAAGGGCGTATAAAAGACGATTTAATTCATAAAAATCTGTTAAGGTGCCAAAATATAATTCTGGTAGCTTTTCCGCAAGAGTGATATCAATTCTTTTGGCCTCTAAATAGCCATCCTTATATTCCTTAAGCTTTTTCAAATCCTCTATTTCTTCTTCGTATTTCATATTTTTAGGATTTAATAAATAGCCTTCAAGTAAAGTATCGAGTTTTTTATAGCCAAACATTCTTTTAACCTTTGACTGATACTCATGCATCTCCTTATAGATGGTATCAATATCAAGATCAAGAAAACTAAGCTTATATTTTTTAATCAAATAATCACGTAATTCTTTATTTTTATCGTATATTTTTTCAAGTTTAACAGATGTTTCATATAATTGACTTGGATTTGCAAGCTCTAAATAAGTAGGAGCTACATCCTTTAATATTAAAGCAGCTTCCATAAAAGAAACAATTTCATCAATATTCTTAATATCATTAATCTCTAGATTAAATTTATTTTTGGTATCCTTTAAAATATCCATAAGACGACCCAAAATATTACGTGATTTAATAATCTTATCCTTTAAGTATGCTTCATCTTTTTTAGTAAGCTTATTTCGATTAAAAAGATAAAAAGGATGAGACTTAGGGTCATCACCAAGACGCTTTGATACGGCTGAGAAAATTTCAATTTGCTCTATATATTCATCAATCATTTTATTTGTAATCAAAAGAGGATTTTCTAAGGTAAAGCTCATTGAGGTAATTCTGCTTAAACCTGAAATTTTTGATACTAAATCATATATACTCATATTGATAGGTTCAATCTTTGTTAATATTTCTTCTAAATATTGATTCATTTTCATCATTAAGTTTTCATCTGTTGCCATATCATCACAAGCTTTATCAGAAACCTTAATACGATTATTTTGAACAGAATTTAAATTATCGTAAATTCCTTTTACAATATCCTTTTTATTAGCCTTTGTGTCAAACAAAGGAAGAGCATACATATCCAAACTACATTTTTTTAAGTTCCTATAAACAACCTCAAGAGCAGACTTCTTCTCACAAACAAATAAAACTTTTTTATTTTTAGCAATTAATTCAGCCAACATATTAGTGATTGTTTGACTTTTTCCCGTACCTGGTGGTCCTTGTAAAACAAAACTCAAACCTTCTTTAGCATAATAAATAGCCTTATATTGACTTGAATCTGCAGCTAATACCTGATTTTGTTCCTCAAGTCCCTCTGCTTTATCTAAATTAACTTCATCAAGTTTTATATTTTGATTTAAGGTTGTATCCAAGCCTACAAGAGCTCTTACAACTGGGCTTTTAGTAATTTTATCTTCGTTATTTAATATATCTTGATACATCATTATCTTTGAAAATGAAAACAATCCAATATAAACACTATTAATTACCTTAAAATTAAGTTTAGCTACTTTGGCATTAACAGATGTTAAATATTTTTTTAACTCCTCACCATCTAGTCTTCCTAAATCTATTTTGTAATCAAGTTTAAATTTATGAACAATATTGTCATTAATAATAAAATCATCGTCAAGGGGACGAACTTTAAAAGGATCAGCAACTGAACGTTGACTTATTTCAATAGGTACTAAAGCTAATGGTGCCAAAAACTCTTGTCCATCTTCAATATACGATAAAAACCCAAAAGCCATATAAAGAGCATTTACCCCATTTTCTTCATAATATAAGCGACCCTTTTTACTTAAATTATTTAAAACATAATTAAGACGTTGATAGATAGTTGTCGAATATAAATAATTTTTCTTAGGATTTGGCTTAAATCGTTTTCTTATTTCATTAATTTCTGAAATTTCATATCTATCCTTATAATAAATTGTTTTACCTAAAGCATTAGTTAGCTTTTGATCTAATGATTCTTCAAAGGCTCCATCAAAATCTCCAACTGTATCAAACAATTTAGCAAATTCATATGAGTTTGAATCCATAAAATCATCATATAACTTATAAAAATCATCCGCAATAATTTCAACTGTCGACGCTATTGATTTTCTAAAATTAATTAATCTATTTCTTTTACCAACGTCTAAAAGCCTTCTTTTCCATTTTGTAAGCTTCTTTTTCAACGTCATCACTTCCTTATCATTTATTATAACCAGCTTATTTACTATTACCCTTCAAAATATCAATTTCTTCTTTTGTCAATAAGCGATATTGACCTAGATTTAAGGTATTATCAAGTGTAATATCACCAAAGCCAACTCGCTTTAAATAAGTAACTTTCATATTCAATGCCTCAAGCATTCTTTTGACCTGATGATATTTTCCTTCATGAATATAAATATAAGCTTCATTTTCTTTGATAATTTCAAAACGAGCCGGTAAAGTTTTATAACCATCATCTAAAATTATACCTTCTTCAAAATTATGCTGATATTCTTCCTTATAAATACCATCAAAGGTTAAATAATATTTTTTCCAAACATGATATTTTGGCGACAATAGGCGGTGTGCTAAAGCTCCATCATTTGTAATTATTAGCAGTCCCTCTGTATCAATATCGAGTCTTCCGACAGGAAAAACTGACATTTTAGCATATTCAGGCATCAAATCAATTACCGTTTTGTACCTTGGATCAAAGGTAGCTGAAATAACGTCTTTTTGTTTGTTAAGCATAATATATACAAATTCATTATATTCAATAACGCCACCATCAAAGGTAATTTCATCATCTAAAGGTGATACCTTAAAATCATCCTTATAAATCGTTTCTCCATTTACCATAAAATAGCCCTTACGAATATATTCTTTAACCTCTTTTCGAGATCCATAATTTAAATGTGAAAGAATTTTATCTAAACGTTCCATATATAAACCTCAATTCATAAAATTGCATTATCTATTATACTTTAAAATAAGCTTAAATGAAATAAGAAAGAAGAAAAAAAGGCTAAAATTGCCTTTTATAAATTAAATTAATATACTTTGCTAATTTATTACATCTTTTGAATTTCATCAGTTGAAAGTCCTGTAGCTTCTTTGATTTCTAAGGTTGTTTTACCTAGTGATTTTAATAATTTAACTAAAGATACAATCTTTTCTTGTTGATTTATTATTTGCTCATCTTTTTGTGATAGTAACTTTTTTTGGGCTTGAAGTTCTTTCGCATCTTTGTCAAAACATTTCAAAAACTTTTTGTACCTTTTAAAACATACTTTTCCTAGCTTCATTTTATCATTTTTAACATTAGATTGCAAATGATGTATCATTATCCTACCTTTGTAATATTCCCTACATTTATCTTCTATCTTTTTCATGATAGCTATCTCTTCATAATTATGATTTGAATTCCTTGTATAATTGTCAAGGACAATTAAATGCGTTACAGGAAGCTCATTAATATCTTTTACCTCATTTTTCTTAATATCAAAATCTGATATAATTCTTTCAAGAAGCTTAATAGTCATTTTAAATGATATATTTTCATTATAATTTTGAAGCTCAAAATCATATGTAGTTTGACTTTGAGGATCTATAATTTCCATATCAAAGCGATGCTCACCCATGCATCTTATATGAATACCCGTTCCTATTTCACTTCTTATTGTAATATCTTGTGGTTTTACAATAAAGCCTAAAGTATCTAATCCAACTGAAGCTACTTCTTGATTTTGCATAGCATATTTAAAGCATAAATCATTTTTTAAATGAACTTCTTTTCCTCTTTTTGTTAATAAATACTCGTGAAATGTAATTTTTTCTTGTTCCATATAAGTATACCTCCAGTAGCGTAAAATCAATCTATAATTTGATATTAGCATCAAGGTATAAATGTGTCAAATGCACTAAAAAGGGTCTTTTGAGAAAAACAAATGACAAAATTAAATCTATTATTTAGCTTTATAGGATTCACTTAAATATTTTCTCCAAAAACAAGATTTTTCATTAAAGATGACTAAAAATTATGATTTTTATTTTTTTTAAAAACGTTTTTATAGTAAAAATAGTTATTTTTAAAATGTTTATATCATAAAAAACTACTTTGCATCAAACAAAGTAGTTTTTTACTATATTTTTCTAATTGATGGATGAACAGCACTTAGCTTCTTAACTCCATAAGGAGCCATAAAGGCTACTGTTATAACATTTCCATTTTTTTCAACAACCAAGCCATCACCAAAAGCCTTATGATTAATCTTATCACCCTTATTAATTTGAGCACTAGGCTCTTTTTCAACCTTAGTAGGTGCACTTGTAGTTGTTTGAGTAATTGGCGTTGTAATTGGCCTTTTTATCTTGCCAATAACATTAAGGTTATCAAGTCCCATTTCCTTAATATAAATTGATGGAGCTTCGTTTTGTTGCTGACCATAAAGATATCTTGTTTCCGCATTAGTTATATAAAGCTTTTCTTTAGCTCTAGTAATGCCAACATAACAAATTCTTCTTTCTTCCTCTTGTTCTTGTTCACTTACGCAATTAAAGCTTGGAAAGATTCCTTGTTCCATCGCCACCATGAAAACAACACGATATTCAAGTCCCTTAGCCTGATGATAGGTCATAAGCTTGATGCAATCAGCACTTTCATTTTTATTATCTGTATCAGTTCTTAACGCCAAATCAGAAAGTAAAGACTCTAACGTATTTTTACGAGAAAGCTCATAGTACTCGATAGCTTCTTCAATTACCGTTTTAAGTTCCAAAACATTCTCTAAACGATCTTGTCCCTCTTCACCTTCATTTTTTAGCATACTTCCATAACCAGTTTTATCTAAGATTCCATCAATAATTTTAATAAGTGGTTTATCTTCATTTGCTATGTATTCATCGAATAACTCTAGGATTGTGAACTTAAATGCTATTAAATTATTAAAACCTATTCCTGATGTTTCAATATGATCAATAGCTTCAAATAAAGAACAATTATTGTTTATTTGAGCTGTTTTAAGCTTATCAAGAAGTGCATCACCAATTTTACGCTTTGGTTCATTAACAATTCTTTTAAACGCAAAATCATCATCATGATTGATTATCAATCTTAAATAAGCAATCATGTCCTTAACTTCTTTTCTTTCAAAGAATGACAATCCACCATAAATAACATAAGGAATTTGATATCTAAGAAGCATATCCTCAAATTGACGAGATAAAGCATTTGCCCGGTATAATATGGCAAAATCAGAATATGGATATCCAAGAAGATGAAGCTCTTTTATTTTATCGATTACAAACATTGTTTCATCATAGCCTGATGATGTATGAAAGTAAACAGGAAGCTCACTACTATAGTTATTAGTATAAAGATTCTTTTTTATGCGATGTTTATTACAATCAATAACATTATTGGCAATCTTTAAAATAGGATTAGTTGAACGATAATTTTCTTCAAGCAATATTTGTTTACATAAAGGAAAATCCTTTATAAATAAATCAATATTTTCAACCTTCGCCCCACGGAAGGAATAAATAGATTGATCCTGATCTCCTACAATAAAAATATTTTGTGTATCACTTGTTAAAAGCTTTATTAGTTCATATTGGATAATGTTAGTATCTTGAAATTCATCAACCATTATATAGCTAAACTTTTTACGATATTTAGCTAATGTTTCTGGTCTTTCCTTTAATAGCTCTAAGGTTAGCTTTATTAAATCATCGAAATCAAGAAGATTATCTTTCTTTAAAGCCTCATTATATTTATCAAAAATTTTAGGATAATAATTCTTTAAAAAAGGATCACTAATTGAAATAATCTCTTTGTTTTTCTCATCACTAATCAATCCTAAAATTCTTTTAGGCTTATATTCCTTAACATCAATATTATCGTTTTTCATAATGTCTTTAATTATTTTTAAGGCATCATCCTCATCAATAATAGTAAAATTCTTAGAAAAGCCCTCAAATGAATCAAGCTCAATACGTAAGAATCTAGCACAAAAACTATGGAAGGTTGAAACCCACATATGTCTTACATCCTCGTGCGTTAAATTCTCAATTCTTTCTTTCATTTCTCTTGCGGCCTTATTAGTGAAGGTAACGGCTAAAATATTTCCAGGAATTATACCTAAATCAAGAATTAAGTGAGCAATACGGTAAGTTAAAACACGTGTTTTACCAGAACCAGCACCCGCCATAACCATTACTGGTCCTTCGGTTGTTTCTACCGCTAGTCTTTGATTTTTATTCAATGAACTTAAGTCCATAATATCCGCCCCTTCAATTAATCCTTTAACGAATCAAGGTATTCTTCATAAGTTGTCATCTTATCTTTAATTCCATTTCCTTCAAATGAAATAATACGATTAGCTACCGTTTCAAGTAATTCGGCATCATGACTTGAAAATAAAATATTTCCCTTAAACGAAGTCATACCTTCATTTAAAGCTGTAATTGATTCCAAATCTAAATGGTTAGTTGGATCCTCCATAATTAGAACATTACCTGATTCTAGCATCATTTTGGCAAGAATACATCTAACCTTTTCGCCTCCAGATAAAACTGTTGACTTTTTCATTGATTCCTCACCTGAAAATAGCATACGACCTAACCAGCCACGAATAAATGATTCGGTTTGATCATCAGGAGAGAATTGACGAAGCCAATTAATTAAATCTAATCTTTCATCTGAGAAAAACTCTTTATTATCCTGCATTAGGTAAGATACAGAGGTTGTAATTCCCCATTTATATGAACCACTATCAGCCTCTTCCTTACCTAAAAGAATATTAAATAAAGTTGTAATTATCATTGAATTTTCAGCCAAGAAGGCAATCTTATCGCCTTTTCTTACTGTAAAGCTTAAATTCTCAAACAAGCCCTTTTTAGTCAAATTATCAACAATAAGAATATCATTCCCAACCTCACGTGCTTGTTTAAAGCCAATGAATGGATACTTACGGCTTGATGGTTCAATATCAGTTAAAACAAGCTTATCAAGAAGCTTTTTACGGCTTGTAGCTTGACGAGCCTTTGATTTATTAGCACTAAAGCGGGCAATAAATTCCTGAAGCTCTTTAGCCTTTTGTTCAGCCTTTTTATTTTGATCCTTTTGTTGTTGTAGCAATAGCTGGCTTGATTCATACCAGAACTCATAGTTACCAACATAAAGCTTAATCTTACCATAATCAACATCACAAATGTGTGTACAAACATTATTTAAAAAATGACGGTCATGCGATACAATTAAAACCGTATTATCAAAATTTAATAAGAAATTTTCAAGCCAACGAGTTGATTTATAATCAAGGTTATTAGTAGGCTCATCTAACAGTAAAATGTCGGGATTACCAAATAAAGCTTGAGCAAGTAAAACCTTAATTTTAATTTTAGCATCCAAGCTTCCCATTAGCTCATAATGATATTCATCAGATACACCAAGACCATTAAGTAATGTCGCCGCATCTGATTCAGCCTCCCAACCATTAAGTTCCATAAATTCACCCTCAAGGTCAGAAAGACGCATACCCTCTTCATCTGTTAATGATTCTTTAGCATAATATACTTCTTTTTCATTCATAATTTCTACAAGGCGCTTATGGCCTAACAAAACAGTTTTAATAACTGTTTGATCGTCAAAGGCATTTTGATTTTGTCTTAAAACAGACATACGCTCCTTAGGATCCTTTATTACTTCTCCTTCAGTTGATTCAATTTCACCTGAAAGAAGCTTTAAGAAGGTTGATTTACCCGCACCATTAGCACCGATAATACCATAACAATTTCCTTTATCGAATTGAATATTTACTTTATCAAATAATTTTCTTGAACCATATTGTAGTCCTAAATTAACGGTTTTTAGCATTTTTCTATCTCCTTTATTTCGTGCAAAAAGCCGCCATAGGCAGCTTTATATTATAATGTGAATGATGATTTTAAACTAGCAGTGCAGTTAAAAATCAAATTATCTTTAGTAGAGTCCTTATCTGTGCAATAATAGCCATTACGAACAAATTGATATTTATCAAGTGGCTTAGTTGAAGCTAAAGAAGCCTCTACATAGCCCTTTAAAACATGTAAGCTGTCTGGATTTAGCTTATCAAATAAATCCCAATCTTTATTTTCTTCTGTTTCAGGAAGTAATAAAGGTGCAAATTGATTAAATGTTGCAGGAATAGCAGTTGTAGCCTCAACAAAATGAATATTACCATTTGGCTTACGTTCATTAAAGCCTGAGCCTGATTTAGTTTCTGGATCATAGGTACATAAAATTTCTTCAATATTACCATCTTTATCATAAATAATATCATTACACTTAATGAAGTATGCATGCATTAAACGAACCTCAATATCCTTTGATAAGCGTTTCCATTTTTTATTAGGCTTTTCAGGCATAAAGTCATCACGTTCAATATATAAATGACGTGAAAAGGCAATTTTTCTTGAACCCATTTCTTCATTTTCTTGATTATTTGGACAATCCAAATATTCAATTTGACCTTCAGGATAGTTAGTAATGGTAACACGCAAAGGATTTATTACAGCATTAGGTCTTGAAACCTTAAGCTTTAGGTCATCTCTTAAGAAATTTTCTAGTAATGAAAAATCAACAGTTGAGTTAATTCTTGAAAGACCAGTTGATAAAATAAAGTTCTTAATTGAATCAGCTGTGAATCCCTTTCTTCTTAAACCAACAAGTGTAGGCATACGGCAATCATCATAGCCTGTTACCTTTTCTGCATCAACAAGCGCTCTTAAATAACGCTTTGATAAAACGGTATTAGCAATATTTAGACGACCAAATTCATATTGATGAGGATGTGATTTAACCTCACAATGTTCAACAACCCAGTCATATAAAGGACGATGGTTATCATACTCAATTGAACATAATGAATGAGTAACTCCTTCAAATGCATCCTGAAGAGGATGAGCGAAATCATACATTGGATAAATACACCATTTATCTCCTTGACGATGATGAGTATTATGAATAATACGATAAATAACAGGATCTCGCATATTGATATTAGGGCTTGACATATCTATCTTAGCACGTAGTGTTTTTTCACCATCTTTAAATTTACCCTCACGCATTTGTTCAAATAAAGCTAGATTTTCTTCTACACTTCTATCGCGATAAGGAGATGGAATACCTGCACCATTGTTAGTATCACGCATTCTACTCATTTCTTCTTGTGACAGATCATCAACATAGGCTAAGCCTTTTTTAATAAGCTTAATTGCTTCCTCATAGGTAGCATCAAAATAATCTGAGCCATAAAAAATATTAGTTGGTGTATAGCCTAACCACTTTAGGTCTTCAATAATCGCATCAACAAATTCTTGTTTTTCCTTAGTTGGATTAGTATCATCAAAACGAAGATTTGTTTTTCCACCAAAAGCCGCAGCTGTTTCAAAATCAGTAATAATAGCACGAGCATGTCCTATATGTAAATATGCATTTGGTTCAGGAGGGAAACGTGTAATAATTTCTTTAACACGTCCACTTGCTAAATCATCTGCCATAATTGTTTTTATAAAATTAGAAGTTTCTTCCATAATTATCACCTATTTTAAATTATACAATATTTTTTATTTTTTTCATAGACACTTTAATAAGAAATTTAGGATAAAAAAGGTGAAAGAGTTTTCAATTATGCTTATTTTCTTTCTAAAGCTATATTATACAAATGCCGCCAAGGATTTTTACATTCATAGGCTCTACTTAAAGCTAAAAGATCTCCTTCCTGATGCTTCTTCGAAATAATTTGAATGCCAAAAGGAATATTTTCATCACCAATACCACCAGGAATTGAAGCGGCAGGATGACCTGTAAAATTAGCTAAGAAGGTTTGTGTCCAACCGATTAAAGGTTCTACATCAAAGCCATTTATTTTAGTTGGGCCTTTTGTATTATTATCATTTTGATTTAAAATACCAGAAAGACAAGTGACAGGGCTTATAATAAAATCATAATTTGAAAAGACACGTTCAAATTCATCAAGAACATCAGTCCTTACTAAATTAAAATTATATAAATCCATAATACCCAATTCATCACATTTATTTTTCCAATAAATAAATTCTTGGGGAAAATCATCTTTATGATCATTCAATAAATCAATACCCTTATCCTTAGCTAAATTAAGCTCAATAGCACAATCAACTGTTATACCATAGCACCAGGCATTAGCCATATCCATTGCGCTATGCTTAAAATTAAACTTTACCTCTTCAATAGTAACATCTAATTTTTTAAAATTATCAAGAGCTTTTAAAAATTGATTTTTTAAAGATTCTTCTACCTCGAAAATACCAAAATCAGTAGTATAAGCAATTTTCATTTTAGAAATATCCTTATTCATTTCCTTTACATAATCAATATCATTATTATTACTAAAAGGATCAAAGGGATTATATCCTTTCATATAATTAAGTAAAATAGCTGCATCTAAAACTGTTTTAGTAAGTCCCCCATTAAAGCAATATGGATGAGTTGTACCAAAACCGTCCGGTCTAACAATATTAGGAATCGTACCAATACCAGCCTTAAAGCCATATAAATTACAATAGTTTGCAGGAATCCTAATTGAACCTCCAGCATCTCCACCTTCTGCAATAAGTGCTAGTCCATCCGCTACTGCAGCTGCACTACCTCCAGAAGATCCGCCTGCATTATATTTTAAATTAAAGGGTGTACTCGTTGGTCCATACATTTTGTTATCAGTTGTTCCTCTAAATCCATAGCTCGGTGCATTAGTTTTACCAAGAGGAATTCCGCCTGCCTTTTCCATAGCTTCATTAAAGGCGGAGTTAAACTCATCTAAAGCTACAAGACATTTTACTCCTCCATGAGAATTTGTCCAACCAATTTTATTTGGCAGGAAATCCTTTAAAGCATAAGGAACACCTGCAAATGGTCCTAGCTTCTTTCCTTCTTTAAGTAACTTCTCTTGTTTAAATGCTACCTCATACGCTTCTTCAAATTTTGTATAAACGTAAGCGTTAATGCTTTCATTTCTTTTTAATATTCTCTCTTCAAAATATTTAACAACCTCTTTAGGTTTAATCTTACCTTCATTTACAAGGAAGCCAAGCTCTGAGGCTGATAATTCTTCTAATTTAATCATCCTTTTATCCTTCAATCTTATCTTTTTTCATAAGCTATATAATCAAATCCAACCTTTTCCCTACGCCATCTTTTACATATAGCATAACCAATTGGTGAAAACACAATCTCCATTAAAAGTTCAAGTAAAGCGCCTAAAATAGCTGTTCCTAAAACGCTTAAGATGGTATATCCCATTGTCTGGCCAATACTCAACCTAAAGAATACTAAAAAGGCTAAGCCTGTAAACACAAAGTTATCTACAAACTGACCAATCATTGTTGAAATATAGGTTCTTGCCATATATGCAGCCTTACCATCAGGATTTTTAATAAATAACTTGCCAATAGCCGCATTTATTATATTATTAATGATTCCTGAAACTAAAAAAGCAATTGAGCTTGCTACAAATATTTGCCAAGTTTGAGAAAATGTTTGATCAAAGGCGGAATATGAATCAGAATTACCACCAACCTGAATTATAGTAACAATTTGAAATAAACCAATACATAATAAATTAATTACTAAACCTAAGATATTAAGCTTTATAGCGGCCTTTGATCCATAGGTTTTAACTACAATATCCATTGTTAAAAAAGGAATCCAAGATATTAAAAGACCACCGGTTATTCCTAAGAATTTTGTTGATATAATAACCTTAGATGCCATTAAATTCATTACAACTACTGACACAACAAATAAGGTTGTAACAAGACCGGGAATACTTCTTAAAAGTAGCTTCCAATCTTTAAAATCAAAAAGCCATTTAATCAAGCTTTTTAACCTTTCATTAATTTTTAAAAAAATATTTTTATTGTTCTTTTGCATATTAAACTCCTTAAATTTTATTTCAATACATAAGACAATAAAAAACAAAAGAGGTTAAAAACCTCTCTAAAAGCAATAAGAAAAAATCCCTAGTTTTTTTTAGAGACAGGATGGTTACGAACTGTCTTATGAATTGTTAAATATATTATAACTATTTAAATTTATTTTACAAGTATTTAAATTAATTTATTCAATTTAGTTTATTTTAATATATTATTAAGTTCTTCTAAAGAAAGTC
>ERZ779992.567-NODE-567-length-25363-cov-5.831279_pt1 | contig 25363 bp, 20 predicted proteins | sample MGYA00511934_ERZ779992 | MGnify/ENA primary metagenome ERZ779992 (study PRJEB29588, sample SAMEA2163248) | human gut metagenome | biome: human gut; feature: human-associated habitat; material: faeces | place: Denmark | collected 2008/2010 ...
AATTTACGGCTTTTCTTGGCTCGTTTTTGGTTGAGTGACAATCAAATGACAATAATTTTTGGAATATTACTTGGTTTGTTCAAGTGTGAGCTTATTAACTAAAGCTTCTTGTTGTGTTACTTTTTCTTGATATGTTTCCAGCATTCTTTTTGCTGAGGAATAAGTCTCTTTATTTTCATACGAATGAATCCAGACTTTGAGAGATAAGTCTGGTTTAATCATTTTAATAATAAAAGGAATAATGATAGGCGGTATACTTAACACATAAGTGATAGACTCCATAAGATTCCAACCTAAATGTATTATAAAAATAACGATAACAATATAATAAATTACATACAAAGCAATAGTAAAAATAGTTTTTCTTTTTATAGATTTTTTAAGGCGTGTGTTTTCTGCATTAAGAAAATAAAAGAGATTATGAATGATTAGGAATAGATTAAGAAAAGTTATTTATGTATTCAAAGGTACTATTTTGAATAATTTTTTCTAATAACAACCAGAAACAGTGAGGCCTAAATGGATACAAGATATTATATGATTATTATCAAGGGTGAGATAAAGACAACCGAAGTAATGTCATGTGTGTACGATACCAATGTACATAAATGGAACGTGAAATTTAATAATGGGAAAAGCTATCCCTATGCATATATGAATGTAGAAAAATTAACTCAGCCGGATGTTTTAAATCCTAAGTCGTATCGTATTAGCAGAGAGGGACGGGAGTTTTTTGATATAGATGCAATATCTGTATTCAGGGGTAGACAGGAGTCTTATTGGCATATTTGTTTTAAAGACGGTAGTGAACGGGATTACCAAGAGAGCGATTTACATATTGCGGAGTCGTGCCTGAATGATAAAAGGTCTGCCGATGTATTCCAATATATAAAGCAGATTGCTGAATTGAGTAATATTAGAAATGAAGAGACGGGTGAAAAATTATTACCTAAAAGATTTGATAAAATTACTTATGTTGGTAATGAGGTTGCATTAGCGTAATATTTGAATCCATCTTTATTGAATACTGGTAAAAGAGGGGGAGAATATGTTCCGATATTTCCATTTGGCTGTAATAACAGTCAGTATAATGCTGTAAAAAATGCGATGGAGAATCAGATAAGTGTAATACAAGGACCGCCGGGAACAGGTAAAACACAGACGATATTAAATATTATCGCTAATATATTGATGCAGGACAAAACGGTACAGATTGTATCTAATAATAATTCTGCAACTGAAAATGTATATGACAAACTATCATTGCCAAAGTATAATCTAGGATTTGTTGCTGCAACACTGGGAAGTTCTAAAAATAAGAAAACATTTGTTGAGCATCAGGATTCATCTTATCCTGATTTTTTAACTTGGAAAATGTCTGAAGAATTTGGTGAAATGTGTAAGAAAATATCAGAGCAATCCGCTAGGTTAAAAGAATTTTTTGATAAACAGGAAAAACTTGCTTATTTAAGGCAGGAATTATCTCAATTAGTTACAGAACAGCAATATTTTAACCAGTATGTTGAAGAATCCGATGTTAATACAGATAATATAAAGTGCAAGAAAATGTTATCATCAAAACAATGGATGATGTTATGGCAGGAGTGTCAGGCAATATCAGAGGAGAAAAAGACAATAGGATTCTGGTTTAAAATAAAGACATTTTTCAAGTATGGCATAACACACTGGAGTTTTTATAAGCAGGAATTTTCAAAGATAATTACAACATTTCAGGCTATGTATTATAAGGCAAAAGAAAAAGAATTATCTAAGCAGATTTCAGATATTGAGGGATATTTAAACGGTGTTGATAAGCATTTGCTTGACGATTTATGTGACAATTCAATGATTTTACTAAAAGACAAGCTGGCAAGAAGATATGAAGGGAACGACAGCCGGAGAGTATTTAGTGAGGATAATCTGTGGAAGGAATCCAATGATGTATTGAAGGAGTATCCGGTTATATTAAGTACCACATTTTCATCAAGAAATAGTCTGAATTCAGATGTGGTATATGATTATCTTATTATGGACGAGGCATCACAGGTAGATATTGCAACAGGGGCTTTAGCACTTTCTTGTGCGAGAAATGTGGTTATTGTGGGAGATACTAAGCAGCTTCCAAATGTTGTTACAGAAGATATGAGGGTCAGAGCAAAAGCTATATTTGATACATATAATCTGAAAGAAGGATATCAGTTTACAAAGAGCTTTTTGCAGTCAATTCTGGATATTATGCCTGATGTAACACAGACATTATTGCGAGAGCATTATAGGTGTCATCCTAAAATAATTAATTTCTGTAATCAGAAATTTTATCGTGGTGAACTGATTATTATGACAAAGGATAATGGTGAAGATGATGTTTTGTCAGTTGTGAAAACAGTTGCCGGAAATCATGAACGAAATCATTACAGTCAGCGTCAGATAGATGTTATAAAAAATGAAATTATGCCTAAATATAACTTCAACCCGGAAGAAACAGGGATTATTACTCCGTACAGGAATCAGGTTGAAGCATTGAACAGGGAGATAACAGATATTGATGCAGCTACCGTACATAAGTTTCAGGGCAAGGAGAAAGACAATATTATTATATCCACTGTAGATGATGAAATATCAGATTTTGCAGATGATCCATATTTGATTAATGTTGCTGTTTCAAGGGCAAAAAAGAAACTGATGCTGGTTGTGACTGGAAATGAACAGTCAAAAGAACGCAATATAACAGATTTAATAGATTACATTCAGTATAATAATTTTGAAGTTGTTGAGAGTAAGATTTATTCAATTTTTGATTATCTTTACAAGCAGTATACTGAGGAAAGAATAGCATATTTGCAGAAATATAAAAAGATATCAGAATATGACTCTGAGAATCTTATGTATTCATTGATACAGGAAATAATTGCTGATAATAAGTATTCAAGTTTAGATGTTGTTTGTCATTTTCCATTGAATATGCTGATTAAAAATCCTCAACTATTAAATGACAGGGAGTGCCAGTATGCAATGAATCCTGCAACACATCTGGATTTTCTGATTTACAACAGAATCAGTAAAAAGCCGGTTTTAGCGATTGAAGTTGATGGATATGAATTTCATAAAAAGGATACCGTACAGGCTTCAAGAGATTTATTAAAGGATCGCATAATGGATTTGTATGAAATTCCATTATTAAGATTTAAGACTAATGGCTGTGGTGAAAGAGAAAAGATTGTAGGAATGTTAGATAAGCTGGTTGGATAGTCGAGAGGAAATAATCCTATTATAGTGGAGATATCGTACTAAACTTTGAAAGTTTGGTACGATTTTTATATTTATAAGAAAGAGAATGCTCAAAAAGGATTAAAATATTATTGCAGGGAACTTCTTGTAGATTAACAGAAAAATAGGTAAAATATTTTAGTTAAGTTAAATATAAAAATAAATGAGAGTCACCTTAGAGTGGCTCTTATTTTGTATATTTTTAATAAACAGTATATAACAGTTGACAACACACATCAACTGTTATATACTGTTTATCACAAAGGAGAAAACAAAAATATGCATATTATATTAAATCATTCTTCCATGGTTCCGATTTACGAACAGCTTATGGAGCAGATAAAGTCAGAGATTATCCAGTCTGTATTAAAAGAGGGAGAGGCACTTCCGTCTGTGAGGACGCTTGCAGGGGAACTTCGCATCAGCGCGCTGACTGTAAAGAAAGCTTATGACAAGTTAGAAGAGGAAGGCTTTGTTACGACTGTTCACGGAAAGGGAACATATGTGACTGCTTCGGATAAACAGCTTGCGTCGGAGGCGAGAAGAATTGCTGTGGAAGAGGACTTTGACAAAGCCATTGACCGGGCAGTGGCAATTGGGATGGAGAAAGAAGAAATCTTAGAGGTTGTAAAGCTCATACTTGATGAGAAATAGAAAGGCGAATTATGATAACAATGCAGAATGTCCGAAAAAAATATAAGGACTTTGAACTGGAACTATCCTTGGAAATACCAGAGGGGAGAATTACAGGGTTTGTAGGAAAAAACGGCGCAGGAAAAAGTACGGCAATTAAACTGATACTTGGACTGGTAAAGCCGGATGCTGGAAAGATTTGTGTGTTTGGTAACGAAGGTGGAGAGCTTCCGGCTGCGGTAAAGCAGAAAATCGGAGTATCTTTGACGGAGGCAGGCTTTAGTTCACAATTTACGGTGGAAGATGTCTGGCATATCCTTGCTAAAATGTATCCTGATTTCCAGAAGGATTTTTTTGACCAAAAATGTGAGGCTTTAAAGCTTCCACGGAAGAAGAAATTAAAAGAATTTTCCACAGGTATGAAAGCAAAACTGAGGGTGCTGACAGCAATCAGCCATAAAGCTGATTTGTTGATTTTAGATGAGCCGACCGCAGGGCTTGATGTGGAGGCAAGGAATGAAATCCTTGATTTGCTACGGGAATATATAGCGCAGGACGAGAAGCGCACAATATTGATTACATCGCACATTTCCACAGATTTGGAGTCACTTTGTGACGACATTTATCTCATTCATGACGGAAAAATCATTTTGCATGAGGACACAGATGTTATTTTAGAGCAGTATGGTATTTTGAAGGTGAATGAGGAACAATACAGGACATTAGACAAGACAGCAGTCATAAAAGTACAGAAAGAAACTTATGGTTATGCCTGCTTTACTAATGACAGAAGATTTTATCAGGAAAATTATCCGCAGATTGCGGTGGAGCAGGGCGGAATTGATGAATTAATTCTTATGATGACGGGAGGGTACAGATAATGGCAGGATTAGTAGAAAAAGATTTCCGGTTAATTTGGTGTAATAAACAGGCATTAATTTTCCTTCTTATCATTGGAGTGGTGATAGGATTACAGAATGAAGCGGTTATCCTGGGGTGGTTACCGTTTGCAATCAGTATTCTTCTGATAAATACAGTTACCTATGACGAGCTTGATAAAGGATATGGATTTTTGATGACTTTGCCGATTGATGCAGAAACGTATGTGAGGGAAAAATATTTTTTCTGTCTTACAGGAGGAACGGTTTCATGGCTTGTGGCAGCGGGACTTTACATGATCCTAGAAATGAAACAGCAGATGCCGGTAGACATGGCTTCCCAGATTCCTGTGGTATTGGTGTTTCTGCCGGTTACGGCATTGTTGATTGCATTTGCGAAGCTGGTAAAGACAAATGTATTAAGTGATTTTTTGCTCTCTTATGCAATTAGTGTGTGGATTATGGAAAGAAAAGAATTTTAGAAAATATATAAGCGGGACATTCATAAAAGAGTGTCCCGCTTATTAATGCGTATTAGAAATTATCTCCATTCCAGCCCCAGTTAGAAACGGCCTGATACTTTACATAGACATGATCTGGTGCAATTCCAAGAACATCTTTAAAAATGTCACATATCTGGCCAGTCAGTTTAGAAAAGGCAGATGGGTTCTCATTGCCGTAAACGCTGACCTCGACCATAGCTATAGGCTCGGCATTGCTTCCTCTGAAGTAGAGCTTGTAGTCAGGCTCAAAACCGACCATGAGCCAATTTTCTGACTTGCCAGGAATTGTCTGGATAGCCTGACCTAAACGTGTTTTGATTTCAGTTTCCTGTGCTTCTGTAAGAGAAGTGCTTATCTTAGAATTAATAAATGGCATATGTTACCTCATTTCTGCGCCGCAGGCGCGTGTATTCATGTGATGATTATAGCACTTTACATATGTCAAAGAAATATATTAATTGTCAGCGCCTTCTTTGATGCCGTGGCGCTCTGCATATCCAGTCAGGATAAGTGTGAGCGCACCGTCGCCTGTTACATTGCAGGCTGTTCCGAAGCTGTCCTGAAGTGCAAATATTGTAAGCATAAGGGCAGTTCCAGTGTCGTTAAATCCAAGCACGCCGGTAATAAGTCCGAGCGAAGCCATAACTGTTCCGCCAGGTACGCCAGGTGCACCGATTGCAAATATTCCGAGAAGCACGCAAAACAGAATCATAGTTCCGGCTGATGGAATAGTGCCATACAAAATCTTTGATACAGTCATGCAGAAAAATACCTCTGTCAGCACTGAGCCGCATAAATGTATATTTGCAAACAAAGGAATTCCAAAAGAGACCATGTCCTTTCTCAAAACCTTTGATTTGCCGGCACACTGGAGTGCAACTGCGAGTGTGGCAGCAGATGACATTGTTCCAATTGATGTAAGGTATGCAGGACCGTAATGTCTGATTACTTCAATCGGGTTCTTCTTAGAATACAATCCTGCGATTGTGTAAAGCAGAGTCATCCAAATGTAATGTCCGATTAATACAATAATTATGATTTTCAGGAACACAGGAACCTGCTTTGTTATTGAACCTTCGTATGAGAGTCCGCAGAAAGTAAGTCCGATGAAAAATGGAAGAATCGGTATCATGATTCTTGAAACTATCGCAAGCACGATTTTCTGGAATTCTTCAAGAATATTTGAAATCAATTCTGCTTTTGTCCAAGCGGCAGCAAGTCCGACCATAATTGAGAACACAAGTGCACTCATAACAGGCATTATCTGCGGGATTGATAATTCGAAAACCGCAGCCGGAAGCTCTTTCAATCCATCAGCAGTAGAGGATATTGACAAATGTGGTATCAAAAGATATCCGGATGCTGTAGAGAAAAGTGCAGCACCAACTGATGATGTATATGCGATTGTAACTGCAATCAGAAGAAGCTTTGATGCATTTTTACCCATCTGAGTAATCGAAGGTGCAATAAATGCAATGATTATCAGCGGTATGCAGAAATTAATTATCTGATTGAGAATATATTTCAGAGTTACAACAATATTCAAAATGGCGCGTGAAAATGAATTGCCATCAGTTGAACTTAACAGCAGTCCCACCAGGACGCCAGCAATAACGCCCACCAGCAATTTAAACGGCAGGCTGAGAAAAATACTATTTTTCTTCATTTAATAAATCTCCTTCATTGGTGTAGTTAATAAAAATTATAATATAGGCTGGGAAAAATAACAATGGAAAGGTTTGGAGACATGGCTTCCCAGATTCCTGTGGTATTGGTGTTTCTGCCGGTTACGGCATTGTTGATTGCATTTGCGAAGCTGGTAAAGACAAATGTATTAAGTGATTTTTTGCTCTCTTATGCAATTAGTGTGTGGATTATGGAAAGAAAAGAATTTTAGAAAATATATAAGCGGGACATTCATAAAAGAGTGTCCCGCTTATTAATGCGTATTAGAAATTATCTCCATTCCAGCCCCAGTTAGAAACGGCCTGATACTTTACATAGACATGATCTGGTGCAATTCCAAGAACATCTTTAAAAATGTCACATATCTGGCCAGTCAGTTTAGAAAAGGCAGATGGGTTCTCATTGCCGTAAACGCTGACCTCGACCATAGCTATAGGCTCGGCATTGCTTCCTCTGAAGTAGAGCTTGTAGTCAGGCTCAAAACCGACCATGAGCCAATTTTCTGACTTGCCAGGAATTGTCTGGATAGCCTGACCTAAACGTGTTTTGATTTCAGTTTCCTGTGCTTCTGTAAGAGAAGTGCTTATCTTAGAATTAATAAATGGCATGTGTTACCTCATTTCTGCGCCGCAGGCGCATGTATTCATGTGCTGATTATAGCACTTTACATATGTCAAAGAAACATATTAATTGTCAGAGCCGTCAATAATGCCCACCAGCAATTTAAACGTCAGGCTGCGAAAAAACTATTTTTCTTCATTTAATAAAACACCTTCATTGGTGTAGTTAATAAAAATATAATATAGGCTGGGGAAAATAATAATGGAAAGGGTTTTTGGGGTTAACTTTAATATGTAATTTAATTAAATTACATATTGACAAAATAATCTAACGTGTTATTATAAAAATGTAATTTAACTAAATTACAGAAAGGAGCTACGATGAAATTAGAACAATTAAGTGACTTAGTTAGCTTTACAATAGGTAAAAATCCTACGAGAATTAAAGAGCAGGAATTAATTTTGTATTCGTTAGAAGATTTCGAAAATGATTTGTATGGAATAACAGAGCAAAGTAATAAATCAGAATGTATCATTAATCTTATAAAATCAAAAGTAGCTCCAGTTTCAGTTGATAATAAAGATAAATGTATTACATCAAATTTTCTAAAATGTGAATTTAATGAGCAAATACTTGATAAGTGGTATTTTTGTTATCAATTTAATGAAGGAAAAGATTTTGAACAGCAAATAGCAATGGTTCATCAGGGAACAACATTAAGCGTAAAGAAGCTTAATATGAAAATAGTAGGAGAACTGAAAATAAGATTGCCTGATATAGAAACACAACATAAGATTGGGGAAATATATAGACAGTCTTTAGTGCAAAATCGCCTAATGATAAAGCAGGCAGAGAATATTAAAAAATTAACTCTTACAATTATAAGGAAACTCGAGGAGGATTAAAAATGGCAGAAAGTAAAGATTTATTGCAGGTATTATGGAGTGGAGCAGATGTGCTCCGAGGAAAGATGGATGCGAATGAGTACAAAACATATTTATTAGGATTAGTATTTTATAAATATTTGTCTGATTCATATTTAGCAAAAGTGTATGATTTGCTGAATGATGAGACACCAGATGATTTACAAGAAGCACAGAAACAATATGAAGAAGTAATGAAAACAGTGGATGCAAAGGATTTATTACAGGAATTAAGAGAGTCAATGCATTATACACTTGATCCAGATATGACATATGTAAGTATATTAAATGATGCTAAGGAAAATGCATTTAATAGAGAAAAATTGCAGGCTGCATTTAATCGTATTCAGGAATCAGATGAATTATTTAATGGATTGTTTGCTGATGTGGATTTATATTCTAACAGATTAGGAACAGGAGATCAGAAACAGAGTGCTACAATTGCAGAAGTAATAAAAGTGCTTGATGGAGCAGACTTAATTCATGCAAAAGGAGATGTTCTTGGAAATGCATATGAGTATTTAATAGGACAGTTTGCATCGGAAACTGGTAAGAAAGCAGGCGAATTTTATACTCCACATGGACCTGCACAGATTCTTTGTAGAATCGCAATGACAGGGCAGGAAAATAAAAAGGGGCTTCAGGTTTATGATCCATGTATGGGTTCAGGTTCTTTAATGCTCAGTTGTAGAAATTATTCAACAGAACCAGATTATATTAAGTACTATGGTCAGGAGCTTATGCCATCAACTTACAATTTAGCTAGAATGAATATGTTTCTTCATAGAGTACATCCAGAAAATCAACATTTAAGAAATGGAGATACACTTGACGCAGATTGGCCTACTGATGAAGAAACAGAATTTGATGTTGTAACAATGAACCCACCTTATTCAGCTAAATGGTCAGCAGCAGAAGGCTTTAAACAGGATGAGAGATTTATGGACTATGGTGGAAAGCTAGCACCTAAGTCAAAAGCAGATTATGCATTTTTGCTCCATGGTTTTTATCATTTGAAGCAGACAGGAACAATGGCAATCGTACTTCCTCATGGAGTGTTATTTAGAGGGGCTGCTGAAGGAGCAATCAGAGAAACCTTACTCAAAAATGGTTCTATATATGCAGTAATTGGTTTGCCAGCTAACATGTTTTATAATACATCAATTCCAACATGTATAGTAGTTCTTAAAAAACATAGAGAGGGTAGAGATGTTCTTTTTATAGATGCATCTAATCTCTATGAAAAAGAAAAAAAGCAAAATGTAATGAACGAAGAACATATTGATAAAGTATTAGAACTCTATAATAATAGAAAATCTGTAGATAAACTTGCATATCTAGCCTCATATGAAGATATAAAAGCAAATGATTATAATCTTAATATCCCTAGATATGTAGATACAAGTGAAGAAGAGGATGAAATAGATATAAAAGCACTTACAGATAGCATAAAAGAGACCAATAAGGCTATTAAGGAAAGTAATACAGTCTTAGTGGATATGCTTAATAATCTTACATTTAGCTCATCTGAGACAGAAACAGCAATTAATGAATTTATAGAGATTCTTAAGGAGGTGTAAGAATGGGAAATACACCTAATATTAGATTCAAAGGATTTACTGATGATTGGGAACAGCGTAAGTTGGGAGAAACTTTAAAATATGAGCAGCCAGGAGCGTATATAGTCGATAGTACAGATTATGATGATAGTTATGAAACACCTGTATTAACGGCAGGGCAAAGTTTTATTTTGGGTTACACCAATGAAACAAATGGAATAAAAAATGCTAGTCCTGATAATCCGGTAATAATATTTGATGACTTTACAACATCATCGCATTTTGTTGATTTTCCCTTTAAAGTCAAGAGTTCTGCAATGAAACTTCTTACTCTTAAAGATGAAAGTGATGATATTTATTGCATCAATAATATACTTAAAAATGTGGATTATGTTCCCACATCTCATGAGAGACATTGGATATCAATTTTTTCAGAATTTGATGTAACTATTCCACATAGCAAAGATGAACAAAAGAAAATCGGAGACTATTTCCGCAACCTCGACCACCTCATCACTCTTCATCAGCGTAAGTGTGATGAAACAAAAAAGTTAAAAAAATTTATGCTTCAAAAAATGTTTCCGAAAAAAGATGAAAAAAAACCAGAAATCAGATTTGCTGGATTTACTGACGATTGGGAACAGCGTAAGTTTGGAACAATCATAAATGAAACTCGAGAAAGAACCACTACAGAGAACGAAGACACTCTGCTATCATGTGCAATTGATGGAATGTTTCTAAATTCAGAACTCTTTAGTCATTTTAGAGGTTCCTCAAATATAGGATACTTAAAAGTAAAGAAAAACGATTTAATCCTGTCAGCGCAGAATTTGCATTTGGGAAATTGTAACGTTAATTTACGATTCGAACATGGGATTATATCGCCTGCTTACAAGGTTTACGAACTAATAGATAGTGATCCGCTATTTATTCAGGCATGGGTAAAGCAAGATTCAACGAAGGATTTTTTCCTTAAAGCTTCAACAGAAGGCGCTAGTGTTTGCCGAAAGAACATTGTTTGGGAAGAACTTTATAAACAAACCTTACCCATTCCGAAATTAGAAGAGCAAACAAAAATCGGCGAGTATTTCTCTAACCTCGACAACCTCATCACTCTTCATCAACGTAAGTGTGATGAACTAAAAGAATTTAAAAAATATATGTTACAGAATATGTTTCCGCAGAAAGGATAAATGATTATGGCAGAATTAGAATCAGTAATTGAAAATAGGCTTATACATCAGCTTTGTAGTGGTGAATCTCAATGGACATATAGACCAGACATTAGGACAGAAGAAGATTTGTGGAATAATTTTAAATATATTTTGGAACAGAATAACAAAGCTAAATTAGACGATATTCCACTTAGTGAATCTGAGTTTGCAAAAGTTAAAAATGATTTGTCACATGCATCATTTTATGATGCAGGAAAGTGGCTTGTTGGAGAAAATGGTAAAGTTTATGTTCATGTTCAAAGAGGAAATGAGACGCTTCATTTAGTTGTTATGAATAATGAACATGTGGCAGGTGGTTCAAGTGTTTATGAAGTAATTAATCAGTATCAGGCATTTAAAGATGATAATGATGTTAATGCAAGAGACAGGCGGTTTGATGTTACTCTTTTAATTAACGGAATCCCATTAATTCACATTGAATTAAAGAATAAAGAACATTCTTATATGGATGGATACCGTCAGATAAAGAAATACATAGCTGAAGGGAAATTTCATGGCATTTTTTCAAATGTACAGATGTTTGTGGTTAGTAATGCTGTTGATACAAAGTATTTTTCAGCAGCAAGAGATACTGAATTAAACAAAAAGTTTTTAACAGGCTGGATAGATAGAGAAAATATGCCAGTATGTGATTATATTGATTTTGCTGAAGCTGTACTCAGAATACCACAGGCTCATGAGATGGTAACAAAATATACAGTTTTAGATAATGACAAGAAAAAATTGCTTATTTTAAGACCTTACCAGATTCATGCTATTGAAGCAATGAGAGAAGCATCTAAAGCTGGCAAATCAGGATATATCTGGCATACAACTGGTTCAGGAAAAACAATGACATCATATAAGGCTACAAGAAATCTTTTGATGGATATACCCTCAATTCAAAAAACTGTTTTTTTAATTGATAGAAAAGATTTAGATTTACAGACAAAAGGTGCCTTTCAGTCATATGCAGATAACGATACAATTGATGTAGACGATACTGAACATGTTGGTAGCTTGATAAAAAAATTAGCAGATGATAACAGACAGATGATTGTAACCACGCGTCAGAAGATGCAGGTTATGATTAACAGACGACTTAAAGAAGGAACAAAAGAATATAATAAAATAAAGGCTCTTAAGGTAGCATTTGTAGTAGATGAATGTCACAGAGCAGTAACTCCGCAGACTAAGAGAGACATAGAAAAATTCTTCAATAATTCAATCTGGTTTGGGTTTACTGGAACACCTATATTTGAGGAGAATAAATACGAACAAAAAGGAGATTTACCGCAGACAACAGAAGAGTTATATGGACCATGCCTTCATAGTTATACGATAAAAGAAGCAATTCATGATGGAGCAGTACTAGGGTTTAATGTTGAAAATCTTGGACCTAGAGATATTCCAAAGGATGATGAAGATAAATATTATCACAGTCTAAATCACATGAGAAATGTTTTGAACATAATTATTAATCAGTCATTAGCTAAATTTGGAATGCAGAATGGAAGGGGAAAGACCTATGAAGCTATGCTTACAGTTGAATCTATAGCTATTGCTCAAAAATATTATGATATGATTTTGAAAATTAAAGCAGGGGAAGATGAACTTAAAATAAGTGATGATGTAAAAAGAATCTTACCAGATTTTCCTAAAGTTGCTATTACATTTTCTGTATCAGAAAATGAAGAACAATCACAAGTTAATCAGGATTCCATGAAGAGATATTTAACATATTATAATAAACTTTTTGGTACAAAATATGCTATTGAAGGGCTTGGAGCATATAATGGCAATTTAAATGATAGACTGGCAAGAAAAGAAAAAAGATATGCAGATAGGGAACAGCAGGTTGATATTGTAATAGTGGTAGATAGGTTGCTTACAGGTTTTGATGCTCCATGTTTATCAACATTATTTATTGACAGGCCTCCAATGAGCCCACAGGGATTGATACAGGCATTTTCAAGAACAAATCGTCTATATGATCAAAACAAGGAATATGGTCAGATTGTTACATTTAGAAGTCCTAAAGAATATAAGAAAAAAATAAATGATGCACTGGTGTTATATTCTAAGGGTGGTATAGGACAAGCAATTGCTGAAGATTGGGAGACTGTACTTAATAATTTTGTATTATCATTAAAGACAATAAGAACATTTGCTCCTACACCAGCAGATGTAAATGGACTATCTAAGAAACAAAAGAAAACATTTATTAAATTGTTTAGAGACTTAGATCATGATTATGCACACTTAAAATCATTTTCAACTTTTGAACCTGAAAATTTGGATGAATATGGATTTAGCCAGCAGATATATGAAGATTATGCTGCAGTTTATAATAATGTTATTGAAGAATTAAAAAAGGATCCACCAGATGATACAGGAGATGAACCAATTAGAGATGATTATGATTTAGTGGCATATAGTAAATTTAAAATTGATTTTGAGTACATTGTAGAATTGTTACAAGGTTTTGTAGATTTCTTGGATCAAAAAGACATAGAATTTAATGAGGCAGAATTTGAACATAAATTACTGGAATTAAAAGAGATTGTAAAAGATTTCGCAGAGGATAATCCTAAACTAAGTGACTTATTATTACAGGTACTAGATGAAATTGAACAGGATAAAGCCAAGTTTATGGGACAAGATATGTCTGTTATTATTAATCAGATGCGTTATTCTGCCATAGATAAGGAAATAGAAAAATTTTCGAAAAAGTGGTATGTTCCGTTTGAAGCTGTTAAATATGAGGCTTATAATTATAAAGATGGAGAGCTTGCAAATGAAAATAAATTGAAGGAACTTGCTGATTATGCGACATATAAAATGGAAACATCTGAAGCACTTCCTAAATTCAAATTTAATGGAACCCTTATTAGAGAATTTAAAGAAATACTTATGCCAGAAATTGGTTCATTAATTGAATAAAAGTGAAGAAAGCTTGTAGTTTTTTGCTACAAGCTTTCTTCATTTATCTATAAATTAGCGTGCGTATTGTTATTATTAATTTAAATTAGATAATGACCTCATAATTAAATCTATGTCTTTACTTTCTAGTTCTTGAATGATATGTAAGTATGTTTTTTGTGTTGTTGTTATGTTTGAGTGTCCTAATCTACGGGCAACGCTTGCTATTGATACCCCAGCAAATAACAAGAGCGATGCATGAGTGTGTCTCAATCCATGAATTGAAATTATAGGTATATCAACTTCTTTGCAATGTCTTGCTAGAACACTGTTGATGGTAGAATTATAAATTCTTCCATTTACAAAAATAGGCTCATCTTCAGGTAATCTTTTTACAAGTTCAGCAAATTGCATAACAGTTTGCCAATCTAACGGTATCTTTCTTACAGAAGATTTATTTTTGGTAGGAAGAAAACCAGTATGGTTTTTATAATCCCATGTTTTAGAAACTGAAAGCATCTGACGAGACAAGTCAAAATCTTTAGGTGTAAGTGCCAACGCCTCAGAAAAACGCATTCCTGTTTTAGCAATTAACAGGATAAGCCAGTCTAAATTAACCTCTGATTTTAAATCGAGATTATCCAATAATTTATGAAGCTCATATTGATTAAGATACTTAGGTTTCTTCTTACGAGGCGTCTTTCCTTTAATAATTGCTTTTCTGGTAGGATCTCTTAGAATAAGCCCTTCATCAACGGCATCAAGGATTGCACATTTGAGGTGATGATGAAAATCCATTGTAGTTTGTCGTTCGTGGGATATTGCATAATCATTAAGAAGCTTCTGGTAAGAAAAACGATCAAGTTCACCAATAGTTAGGTTAGGAATAAGCTTCTCAAGCCATTGATGAGCCATATTATATTTGCTCATGGTAACAGGTCGAATAGCTCCCTCCTTATAGACTGTAATCCATTGTTTGTAGTAATCACAGAATAGCATAGTGTTGTTGGTTGTCGTTGTGTACATTTGTAAGTCCTCCTTTTTTATTGTAATACGCACGCCGATGAAGAGTGATGAGGTGGTCAATGGACTTAAAACAGTTCCCAATTTTTACCTGTTCTTCATATTTGGGAAATGCTACCGGAATAATAGAAAGTGTAGGAAACTGCACTCTTTGTTTTTCTATCAAAGAACCTGTCGCATATGTCCGATATAAAAGTATTGCCTGTGGACTTTTTAACCAAGTATTAATGTAATATGAATCATAATTATCTTTAGTGACCATAGTTGTGTAATAGCCCGAAACTGCAACACTTTTCTCCATTCCATTATATCCAACTGCTCCCAATGTCATGTTCATTGGATTATATACGATATCTCCTGGACGAACCTCCTTAAAATTATCGTCCTTCTTTACAAGAAATTCTCTGTTATATCTATCAGATTTCTTTATTAGTCCATCTTCTACAGTTAAGCTCCAAAGTTCTATGTCATCCACCTTAGGATTGACTAGATTTGATGTCTGTTCAAATATATCTCCCAACTTACGCTGTTCCCAATCATTTCTTTTTGCAAAATTTAAAAATAACTTACGCTGATGAAGAGTGATGAGGTTGTCAAGCGACTGAAAATAATCGCCAATCTTTCCCTGTTCTTCCACAGATTTAGGATAAACAATGTCTGTATCCTGCATAGCAGATTTTGAAATTGATGTAACCTTGATTCCCTGCATCAAAGGTATCAACTGATTATGATAAGCACTGGAATTTAGATAATATCCCAAATACCCAGAAGCAAATTTTTCTATCGGTCTGTATGGAATAGTATGTAGTCCAGACAACACAATTTCATCATTCAATCCGGCTATTTCACTGCATTTTCCAACAGTTGAGTCCTCAGCTGTATCGGCAACAATTACATCTCCATTTTGCAAGAATGATGATTTATATTTTGATAAAATGCTCTCATCAGAAATCATTGGAAGCTTCTCTTTGCTTACATCCAAGACCTCTCCAAACTTGATTAGTACATCACCATAGTGAACGTTCTTTGCAACTCCTGTCTCATTCGATAAGTCAGCTCTGGAAAGTGTATTATTCTGCAGGCCAATTAGTATTTCCCCCAACTTACGCTGTTCCCAAGTGTCTGTATTTATCGATACTAATACAATAACATATTAACAGAAAGTTACATATAAATAATAACCTTGCATTTTTAAGGTTGATATTGTATATTATAGATACTAATTGGGGTATGCGTTTGCGGATGCATACTTGAGAGGGGCAGAGAAATCTGTCCCTCTTTTTAATATCAGAATAATTTCTGATATTTGCAAATGCAAAGAAACCCAAAAGATATGTTAAAATCACATCGCTAAGGGCAAGCCAAAGAACAAAAATAGAAGCCTGCATTCTGCATATGTAAGAATTGCAGGATAACAGAATTTGAGTATCAGATATAAAAATAAAGGAGCAAGCAAATGAACACCCAACCATTTACCATATCACCAATTCCAGACGACATATTTGCAAAGATGCAGGGAAAATCATTTAAGGACAACTGCACCGTGCCAAGAGAAGATTTGCGGTATCTTAAAGTTTTGCATGTCGGATTTGATGGGAAAACGCACATAGGTGAGCTGGTTGTGAACAGGCTGATTGCTGATGATGTGCTTGATATATTTAAGCAGCTTTACGAGGCTGGCTATGAGATTGAAAAAATCAGACTTATTGATGAATATGATGCTGATGACGAGAAGTCGATGAGTGATAATAATTCTTCAGCGTTTAATTTCAGATACATTTCCTATTCAACGAAGCTGTCAAAGCATGCGTTAGGGCTGGCGGTTGACATCAACACGCTTTATAATCCTTATGTGAAATATGTTGATGGCAGAAGAAATGTAGAGCCTGCCAATGCTGAAAAGTATACAGACAGAAGCATTGAATTTCCACACAAAATCGACCATGACGATTTGTGCTATAAGGTGTTTGCAGAACATGGATTTGAGTGGGGCGGCGACTGGGAACATGCGAAAGATTACCAGCATTTTGAGATGCCAGATGAGTGGATTGAGAAAAGTTCATGCAGAAAAATGTGATATAATATAAAAGTTCGTACAGAAAAATGTAATGCAACACAAAAATTCGTACATAAAAGTGTAGTAAAACACATTTTTACGTCCATAAAAATGTTGACCATATCCTCTTAAAGGAATAAAATATTATACACAGGATATAGTATTTTTGAGGAGGTGTCTGATGAAGCGTTTTGCAATTGAACAGTTAAAGCAATGGAAAGATAAAAAAGACAGAAAGCCTCTTATTATCAGAGGGGCAAGACAGGTTGGAAAAACATGGCTTATGAAGGAGTTTGGAAGAACATGTTTTGACAATGTTGCATATGTTAACTTTGATAGTAATGCAAGAATGAAGTATGTTTTTGATGGTGAAATTGACATTCCCAGGATTATTATGGCAATAAGTATAGAGACAGGAATGACAATTGACAGTCATAATACACTTATTATATTTGACGAGATACAGGAAGTGCCTAAAGCACTTTCGTCACTTAAATATTTCTGTGAAAATGCACCGGAGTATGCGGTTGTTGCAGCAGGTTCTCTGTTGGGGGTTGCACTTCACACAGGCACTTCATTTCCAGTTGGCAAGGTTGACTTTATGGATTTGTATCCCTTAAGCTATCAGGAATTCTTATGTGCATTAGGGGAAGAGCGATATGTAGATGTACTTAAGGGTGAAGATACATCAATGGTAAGTACATTTGGTTCTAAATATATAGACAGACTTAGGGAGTATTATTATGTTGGAGGAATGCCAGAAGTTGTAGCATCATATGTAGAGAATAAGGACTTTAACAGGGTTCGTGAGATACAGAAGAATCTGTTGAATTATTACAGGCAGGATTTTTCAAAACATGCAGAGATTAATCTTGTTCCACGACTTAATCTTGTGTGGGATTCAATTCCTATGCAGCTTGCGAAAGAAAATAAGAAATACATTTATGGACAGGTCAGAGAGGGCGCGAGAGCCAAAGATTTTGAACTTGCAATACAGTGGCTGCTTGATTGCGGACTTATTCATAAAGTAGCAAGGGTTAGCAAGCCGGCACTTCCATTGAAGGCATATATGGATTTAGACTCATTTAAAATGTTTTTGCTTGATATAGGGCTTCTTATTGCCATGACGGACTTAGATGCGAGAGTTATTATTGATGGCAACAGGATTTTTACAGAATTTAAGGGAGCGTTGACGGAGCAGTATGTATTGCAGCAGCTTATCAGTGAAGCAGGGATTGTACCTTATTACTATTCTGCGCAGAATTCCAGAGGAGAAATTGATTTCCTTGTGCAGGGTAGAACATCTGTTATTCCAATTGAAGTAAAGGCAGAGGAAAATCTAAGAGCCAAGAGTTTAAGAGCATTTTGTGATAAATATAATCCTGATTATGCAGTGAGGACATCTATGTCAGATTATCGGGAGCAGGACTGGATGACTAACATACCTCTTTATAATATCGATAGGATAACCACTTTCACATCAAGGTAGGTGACAATATGAATTACTTAAAAATGCGGCGTGTCAGAAAAACTGGCGCGCCGTATTTTATTAAATTCCCTTGTTAATTGCGATTACTAGTGTTATTATCATAGTATAGTTAGCGAAAACTAACGGAAGCGAGTTGTGACTACAGCAAAGACTGACCGCTATTATAACAAAAGCTGGTTAAAGCTGCAAAAAGGAGGGGAGGAAATATATGTTTATAGATATTAAGGATGCAAGAAAACATTATGGCGAGGGTGAGACACTTGTCAACGCACTTGACGGCGTGAGTCTGTCTTTGGGAGAAGGCAGGATATATGTAATTCTCGGACCTTCAGGTTCAGGAAAGAGTACGCTTCTTAATATGATTGGAGGTCTTGATTCACTTGATTCAGGCGAAATTACAATTTCAGGCAGGAACATAAGCAGAAGTGACAAGAAGAAAATGACAGACTACAGAAGGGAAGATGTTGGATTTGTATTCCAGTTCTACAATCTGATTCCAGACCTTACAGTGCAGGAAAATATTCAGGTTGTCGCTGATATTGCAAAGCAGCCAATGGATATAGAAGAGGTAATGAAGGCACTTGATATTGACAAATATAAGAATCGTTTTCCAAAGGAGCTTTCAGGTGGACAGCAACAGAGAGTTGCGATAGCAAGAGCATTAATCAAGAATCCTAAGATTCTTCTGTGCGATGAGCTTACGGGTGCGCTTGATTCCAAATCATCAAGAAATGTCCTGAAATTCATAGAGAAAGTCAATGAACAGTTTAAGACTACAATTATAATCATAACACATAATGAAGCGATAGCTGATATGGCGGACACAGTCATAAGAATTAAAGATGGTCAGGTTGCTTCCTGCACAGATAACAACAGTAAGCACAGCGCAGAGGAACTTGAATTGTAAAAGAACAAGTATCTGAATTATAAAAAATGTGATTATGAGGAGGCTGGTTATGACTCTTAACAAGAGATATTTAAGAAATGTTAAACAGAATCTGTCGTTTTATATAGCTGCGGCAGTTCTTACCGTAGTTGCCCTGCTGCTGTTCTATCTTTTTTACATAGCAGGAACAGGAATTAAATCATATGGTGACCAATTCTTTATAGATAATAAGCTGGAGGATGCTGCATTTACAACATATGTGGAGATACCGGATAACGAGATTAGTAATATAGAGAAGAAATATAATGTTACATTTGAGAAAGAGCATTATGTAAATATTAATGAGGACGGATATAAAGTAAGGGTTTTCAAACGCAATAAGAAAATCGACCTTTATGAGGTGATTGATGGAAATGACATATTTAACGATGATGAGATTGTTATATCAAAGGGATATGCTGAAAGTGAGCATGTAAGTATTGGCGACAGGCTCACAATTAAGGGAAAAGAATACAAGGTTACAGGATATTTCTTAAGACCTGATTACCTGTATATGCTTGAGAATACTGATGATTCATACAAGAATATCACATCATTTTTCCTTGCATACATGACAGATAGTGCGTACGATGCGCTTGAGGCAAGCTCATGTCAGTACAAGGTAGTATACAGTGACGACAGTGATGTGACACAGTTCAGAAAAGACATGAACGAGCAGTACAAGATAAACAGCTATCTTGCTAAAGACAATAACCAGAGAATTACAATGGTTGATGATCAGGCAATAATGTTTCTTATTATGGCATTTGTATTTCTGTTTACACTGCCGCTTATTACAGTTGCACTTATAGCTATTATAATAGGCAGAAAGATAAAGCAGGAACAGAAAATGATTGGTACACTGTCAGCACTTGGCTACACTAAAAGACAACTTATGTGGCATTACAGTGTGCTTGCCATGATTCCGGGACTTGCCGGTGGAATTATTGTTACAATTATTACCAAGATAATACAGCAGCCATATGGCGAAATGAGCCTTGCAGATTATGAGCCAATGCCGGTCCATTTCACACTTCCAATTTCGATAGCGGTTATAGGAATAATAATTCCTACGGCTATCTATATGCTTGAGGCAGCACATAAAGTGTCTAAGCTCTTAAAGAAAGACACTGTAGAAATGCTTAATGGCAATGCAGATGGTGACAGCAGAACAAGACATGTATTAGCCGGTAAGAAGGGCAAGGTAAGAAATAAGTTCGCATTAAGAAGCATACTTGCCAATCCGGGAAGAAGCTTTGTTGTATTTTTAGGTGCATTTTTAGGGGCACTGATGATAACAGTTGCGTTTATGTTTATAGACTCTATCAATAATGTAATTGACAGAGGTGCTGACAGCATGGGAAGTTTTAAGTATGAATATGTGCTTAACCGCCTAAAGACAGATGAAGTGGCAGGAGCAGATGAGCTTGTTATAGGAAAATACGAGCATGACGGCTCTTCATTTTCACTGATAGGCGCGGATACAGATGTGAAGTATCTGAATATTGATACTGAGGATGGTAGCAGGGCAGACCTTTCCAATGGATATTATGTTACAAATGTAATGGCATATGCCTATAAGCTCGAAGCCGGGGACGAATTTACATTTGTTAATCCTATTACAATGGAAGAAAAGAAAGTCACAATAAGCGGAATTATAATGAATGACAGCCAGAAGTTGCTTGTGTGCAGCCAGAACAATGCAAGAAAACTGCTCGTATGGGATGACGGAACATACAACGGACTGCTGTCAGAGAAGAAGCTTGACTTAGGCGATGAGATATCTAAGACGGTGACATCAGATGACATCAGGGAGCAGATGAAGACTATTCTTACAGAGATGGGTGCAATTATATATTCACTTGCGGTAATCGGTGCGATTATATGTATTGCGGCATTGTATGTATCTGTAAATATGCTTATTTCAGAGAACCGCCACAACATATCAATGCTTAAAGTACTCGGACTTAAGAACCGTGAAATTAACAGAATGATTATTGATGTAAACCATATAATAATACCGTTTGGTATAGCAGTCGGATTGCTTACAGGGTATTTTATGATGGTTGAGGTATTCAGGATATATTCTGGAATGGAGGGGGTGCTTTACACACCGGTAATAACAGCACAGAGCATAATACTGACTATAGTAATAGTGATTGCATGCTATGCAGTATCACTTCTTACTGTGAGAAGAAAGGCTGACAGGGTTGATATGGTTGAAAGCCTGAAAGATAATAGAGAGTGATTGTGTAATAGCAATAAATCAGTTTTTAAGTAAAAATGTATCAAGAAAACGGTATATTTCGGAACTAACTATACAAAATGCACAAACACTTGCGTAAATCTTTGTAATTTTAAGCCATTTCATTTTTATCCTTATTATGGTATTTTTAGCATTAGAGGCGATTTATTTTGCATGATATCGGACACTGCCAGCAAAATAACGCCTCTTTTGCTATTTAATCTATAATGTATGGGAGGTTAATAATGATTAAGAAGGCAAGAAGGGTTTTTGCAGCTGTTGTTGCAGTATTATTAGTATGTTTTACAGCAGCACCAGTGTTGTCAGCTAATGCGGCAACACAGAATTCATGGAATTTCAAGAATTCTAATTTTAAGAAGTTAGGAACTATTAAATCAAGTATTACAGTAGACGGACTTGGTCTTATGGCAACAAGCAGTAAGAATATGAAGGTTAAGGCGGAATCTGTAACAGTAGATGGCACAGCATATACATATTGTCTGGCTCTTTCTGGTACAGGCACTACATCATACCGTTCAGTTAAGGTACCAGTGTCAGGTTCTGATACAATAAAGGTAGTGTTAAGAAGCAGTGGAAGCTCTACCCGTAATTTAATCGTAGCTGATTCTAATGGAAAGAAGCTTGGAACTATTGCAGCTAATAAGACAGCTTCTTTAGGAACATATTCATATTCAGGTTCTAAGGGATACATATATCTGTATTCAGAGAACAGCGGAATCAACATTTACAAAGTACAGGTTGATTCTAATGGCAGCTCATCATCTGGTTCTTCATCAGGAAGTTCATCAGGTTCAGGCAGCTCTTCATCAGGAAGCAGCTCATCTTCAGGTTCATCTGTATCAGGTAATTATGTGGTTAAGGCTGGTGGAATGTCTTTAGCAGATGCACTTAAGAAGGCTAAGTCAGGACAGACAGTAGTTATTGATGGAACAGTTAAGTCCGGAGCTGTTTCACTTCCAGCAGGTGTTAATCTTGCAGGAAAGAATAATGCGACAATAGATTTCTCACAGACAAGCGGAAGTTCAGGAAGAGGAATTACATTATCAGGTAATGGAAGCACACTTTCTAACATTACAGTTAAGAATGCTTCTGACAATGGAATCTTTATTTCAGGTTCTAATAATACATTAAAGTATGTAACATGCTGTTATAATGAAGATGCAGGTTTTCAGGTAAGCAACGGAGGAGCTAATAACAAGTTTTATAATTGCAAGTCTCATCATAATGCAGATGCTAAGGGTGAGAATGCTGATGGTTTTGCAGTAAAACTTCATTCAGGTGAAGGCAATTATTTTGAAAACTGTGTAGCTGAATACAATAGTGATGATGGCTGGGATTGTTATGCAGCTCATGGAGCAGTAACACTTGTAAACTGCCAGGCTAACTACAATGGATACTGTGATGGAATATATGGTGATGGTAACGGATTTAAGATGGGTGGAGTAGATAATAAAACACCAGGAAAGGCAGCTCACCTAGATCCTCTTAACCATAAGCTTATTGGATGTACAGCTAAGGGAAACTATGCTAATGGTTTCGATAGAAACAACCAGAGTGGTGTTGTAACAATGAAGAATTGTATTTCAGATTCTAATAAGGGTAATAATTATCACTGGCCACTTACAGGAAAACCATCTGCACTTGGTTATAAAGTAACATTTGGCAAGGCTATTATTGAAGATTGTACTAATATTAATGGAAAAGTTAATATTACAGGAGCAACTCTTAAGGGTAACTGTAAGGGATTCTAGGATAATGGCTGATTGTAATAATATGGTTTACAATACAATATTATAATTTATAACAAAATAATAAAACGCATGTCCGATTTTTTCAATCTGGCATGCGTTTTTTATCGTTAATCCAATTCGTTAAGATCAGTCAATTATATGATGATTAAGCCATCTGCGGGAGTGGAAACGTATAGTGAACACGATACCGCGCACAGTCCAGTCGGCAAACATTCCAATCCATACAGCAATAGGACCAAAGCCATATACACGGCATAAGAATATAGTAAAGCTTACACGACATAACCACATGCTTGCACACGATGTTATCATTGAAAACTTCACGTCTCCGGCAGCACGCATTCCGTACGCCGGAATGAATGACAATACCCATGATATTGGCTTGGTTATTGTTATGAAAAGAGTCATCTCAAAACACATTCTTGCACTTTCTGCTTCCATTCCGCCGAGTATGGTAATCGGTCGGCACAATGCAAATACAACAAGACAGCTTATAATAATGGCAGCTTCAGCCATTTTACTGAGTTTCTTTATATAATATATGGCTTCATCTTTTCTTCCGGCTCCAATGCACTGGCCAACTATAGTCATAAGTCCGATTCCTACACCCTGTGCAGCAACTCCGTTAAGATTTTCCAGAATATTGGTCACAGCATTTGCAGCGATGGCCGCAGTTCCAAGCGTTGAAACTGTTGACTGGATTGCCAGCTTTCCAAACTGGAACATGCTGTTTTCAATACCTGAAGGAATACCAATATATAAGACTCTCTTAATTAAATCCCAGTCGGGACGGATTGTGTAATATCTGTTTACGCAGATAGTCTGAGAAGGGTTTCTTAATTTAATAATTACAACAACTGCACAGAAAACTCTTGATGCAAGTGTTGATATTGCAGCCCCTGCAACACCCATTCCAAGTCCGAATATAAGAACTGCATTACCACCTATATTAAGGAAGTTGGATATTATTGATATTGTCATAGGGCTTTTGCTGTCCTTCTGGGCTCTCATAATGGACGCACCAGCGTCATATAGGCCAATGAATGGAAATGACAACAGGGTAAACAGGAAGTACGCCTGTGAATCAGCCATAACCTCAGCTTCTACCGAACCAAAGATGAACTTAAGCATTGGTACACGAAGAATGAGACATATTGCTGATATGAAAACCGACAGCACTGTCATGACAAGAAATACCTGCCTCGCAGCGCGGTTGGCACCTTTAGGGTTGCTGCTTCCTATGTACTGGGAACACAGGATTGCACCTCCGGCAGCAAGTGCTGACAAGGCCTGTATTACAAGAATATTGATGGAATCAACAAGCGATACTGCTGAAACAGCAGATGCACCTACATTACTTACCATCATAGTATCAACAGTTCCCATAAGTGAAGCTAAGAGATTTTCCAGCATGATAGGAATTAGAAGCTTCCTTATATCTACATTAGAAAAAATGTGGTCAGAATTATTAGTCATTGAAATTACTCCATTATATTTTACAAACTAAAATGCAACTAACATAATTTATTCCTAAGAACAGATAATGTCAAGTATATGTGTCGATAAAACATGTCGCAAAGAACATATTGGCATAAAATACTTGACTTTATAATATAATTATGATATCTTAACAAAGCACTGAGATATCAGTGATTATGCGGGTGTAGTTCAATGGTAGAACACTAGCCTTCCAAGCTAGATACGTGG
>ERZ779992.603-NODE-603-length-24192-cov-3.815594_pt1 | contig 24192 bp, 16 predicted proteins | sample MGYA00511934_ERZ779992 | MGnify/ENA primary metagenome ERZ779992 (study PRJEB29588, sample SAMEA2163248) | human gut metagenome | biome: human gut; feature: human-associated habitat; material: faeces | place: Denmark | collected 2008/2010 ...
TTCCGATGTCATCCATGCAAGCTTATTTACAAGTTTTTCTGCCTCATCATATGCTTTCTCATTCAGATACACATTTATTTGCTCTAAGAGTTCCGTTGTCTTCCTGTTATATACTTCGGTATCCATGTAATCTTCCAGAATTGTATTGACATCCCAGCCGTTCATCGGCTCCATCGGTTCTGCCAAAACCAGGTGCGTTTCTGCATCTTCATGCAAACGTATTACCTGTATATTTTCATCCACAGACTCCAGCACTTTCGGAGCATGTGTGGAAACAATAAACTGAATATTTGGAAAAGTATTCTGTAAAGCCGGAAAAATCTTCTCCTGCCACTTCGGATGCAGATGCAGATCAATTTCATCAATCAGCACAATGCCATCCCCTTCCAACGGATTCTCCCTCTTTGGATTTGCAATTGCCAGCCTCCGGCTCAGATCGCCTACCAGTGCGATTACACTTTTTTCTCCTTCTGACAATTGATAAAATGCCAATTCCAATTCTTTTTTGATGACAATAAGTTCCGCATCTTCTTCTGTTACTTTCACACGAATTTCCGAAAATCCATCTCCCAATGCGTTTAATATGGCTTTTTTTACTGCATGTAACTGTGGATCTTCTGCATTCGGTGTTTCCACTCGTATACTGTTTTCATATTCCTGTCTTCCCCGGAACCATTCAAAAAATAACCGGAAATTGATCACTCCTCCAAATGCAGAATCTCTCCACGCATCCAGCTTCCCTGCTGCTCCTGTATAACGCCTTCTCAATTTACGTGTTTTTTCATTATAGCGGTCAACTCCATAAAACACATAAACAGGAATATTTTCATTATTTAAAGTAAACTCTTTCTGTGGTGTTTCCGTGTCATCGTTTTCATACTCTTCTTCTGTTTCCAAATAATCTCCCAGATACTGTTTTCGAATATATTCCGAAACTCTCTTCAGTTCTTTGGAATTATGCAGATTTTTCCCCTGAATTCTTTTTCGGTAATAGTGAAAATTATTTCCCTGGTCTTCAAGAAACAACGTTATTTTTGCTTCTTCTTCTCCAACTTTTACATCTTTTTCTCCTAAAAGAGAGGCTGTTATCTGTTCATCCTGTGCGGCTTCCTGCATAATTCTGGAAAAGAGAAGATTGCAGACATCCAGTATTGACGATTTTCCCATTCCGTTTACTCCATAAAAAATGGCATCTTTTCCGTTTAATACTATTTCTGTATCTGAAAAACCTCTGAAATTGTGCACTTGCAGTTTGTCTATTCTCACGCTTTTCTATCTCCTAAACCTTCGAATGCATACCATTAAGCTATTTATCATCTTTTCAGTAGTATCATACTTTAATTCTTTTATTTATGCAAGATTTTCCCATTCCAGCTCTTATCCTTCCGTCCTTCTTACCGACTCTTTCCAGTCACACACACGATATTCTTCCTTATATTCACTCATCTGCATATCGTATACACTGTCACCAAACGCTTTGCCCATCAGGGTGCCAATTTTTCCCGGAATCTTTTTCGTCAGCCGGATGATCCAGCCAGTCGCTGGAACCATCACAAGCCGGTGTCCTTTTACCACAGCGATCATCTGCACCAGATCCGAAGTATTGATATACTGCTCGTTCTGTGGGAAAAACACTCCGGTCTCTTCGTTGTCGATCATCCGTTTGACAAACTGTGCCAGATTTTCTATATAAAGCATGGAACGCTGATTATGTACAATCGGAAATAGCGGAAGTTTTCCTGCCAGTTTTGCAAGCTGTGGATAGTTTCCCTTTGATCCCTTTCCGTAAATCATCGGCGGGCGCAATACAACAACCTTAAAACGTTCATCTGCCAGTGCCTGTATTTTCTGATCCGCCTGCCATTTGCTGTCTCCATAGAAATTCAATGGTTTGGGAATTGTATTTTTTGTAATTTTCTTTTCTCTACATCCGCTGTATACAATCATAGAAGACATAAAGAGAAACTGCTGCACGCCTTCCTTTTTGGCTTTTTCGGCTGTCTCTACTGCCAGATCTGTATTCACACGGTAATACTGCTTCTTTTCTTCTTCCGTCACCTGTCCCACATCTGCATGTGCGATTCCCGCCACATGATAGACCACATCATATGTAGAAAAATCGTGTGTCCGCCATGTTTGGGTTCTCATATCCAGCGTGTCAACCTGGTAGTACTCCGGCCATTGTCTCAGCCATGCCTCCACGGAAGTTCCCACATAACTGCCGCTTCCGGTGATCAGAATCTTCTTTTTTCTCCTGCCCTTTTCACTTTCTTCTGTGTCTTTTGCAATGGTTTTCTTTTTCGCGCTGCTCTGTGTTGTTTGTTCCGGTTCCAATGCCAATTGCACTTTGCGTTTTTTATTTACATAAATGGTTGCTGCAAGCTCTGTCACTGTTGCCAGGCCAAACAACACTCCCGGAAAGTTTCCTTTTTTCTTTTTCCGGTCCTCTCCCTTATGTAAAATATGGTGAATTACAGCCCAAAATACTGCCAGCGCGGTTGCTGCTACTGCTCCGCCTAATACAATTTCTCTCTTCAGTTTCTGTGGATCGACCAGTCCGCTTTTGTGTGCTTCTGTCTCTTCTTCCGCTTTGTTCAGTTCGCCGGTTCCACCTTCAACCACGCCATCGTGCATGAGCACGGAGCCAATTGTGCCAAGAAAACATTTCAGATCCATCCATGGTCCCAGATGTTTGACATATTCGCCATCCAGTCTTGCTTTGTCCGGAATCTCCAGTTCATCTCTGCCATTGATCTGTGCCCACCCGGTCAGCCCCGGTGTCACATCATTGGCACCATATTTCTCACGTTCTGCTACCAGATCATCCTGATTCCACAGTGCCGGCCGCGGTCCTACGATACTCATTTCTCCTTTGAAGATATTAAAAATCTGCGGCAGTTCATCCAGACTGGTTTTGCGCAGGAATTTTCCCACCTTTGTGATGTACTGCTCCGGATTCTCCAGCATATGTGTCGGCACATCCTTCGGTGTGTCAATCCGCATGGTACGGAATTTGTAAATCTGGAAGAAACTCCGGTGGATGCCGACACGCTTCTGCTTAAATAATATCGGTCCCGGTGTATCCAGTTTGATCGCAATACATAAAAAAAGAAGGAGTGGTGATAAGATCACGATCGCCATCCCACTTAATATGATATCAATTCCTCTTTTGATGTAATGGTATCCTTTCATGGCTGACTTGCTCCTTCCTGATTTCACACTAACCTGCACATTTTCGTAATCTCTTGATTTAGTCTTCTAAGTATCTCACTTTCCTCTATTGTTCTCTCTGATACCCAGTCATTGTCTGCAATTGAAACCTGATTCGCTTTTCCTGGTTTCATTACATTCGTAATGCATCCTACAATTGCCTTATTCTTATCTTGTTCTCTCATTAAAGTTGTCTGAATTGTTGCAGCCTTCCCGACATACTCTTCTGCAAAATCCAATAGCTGTGGATACACAATTTTTGCTGTATCTATCAATAAATTTTCCAAATTTCCACTTCCATCATTATCTGGGAAAATATATGTATAGACTTCTACTTCTTTCCTTCCATAAAATAACATAGTCATTTTATCTTCATCAAATATATAATCAGTCTCTTTCCCCATATTATCCAACATCATTTTTCTCTTATCATTTGCATTTTTCTCATCAGCATCACACACTAACATAATGCCATCCAATGATAACACTTCTCTTATATCCATGAGTTTCAATGTCTGCACTAATACATTCATGATCTCACTATCACTGCCGGCATTCTTGATTGCCACAGATATCTCTTCATTTTTTACGAAACTTGGAATTGGAGAGATTCTCTCCAGCCGATCCCCATGAAATGGATACCTGTCTGGAATTGTGCGTCTCCAGACAGGTGGAAGTTCACGTTCAGAATGTACTATTTTATCAACTCCGTTTATACGCAACAGTTTTTGGATTACCGCAATATCATGCGCCCCCTCTACAATAATCAAGTAATTTCTCATAAAATATCCATCCCCTGTTTATTTACCAATTCTAGTAATTCATCACTTCGAAACTGCTTTACAAAAGTATCTCCCATATAATGTTCCAAACGATATGCGCTCATATCTATCTGTTGTTTCTTTTGAGCCTGTACCAATGCATTGACAGCCTCGCTGCTATGTGTAGTAAGAAAGATCTGTATATCTCTTTCTTCTGCTGCTGATGCAATCCAGTCAGCAACCTGTACCAACGCTCTCTGATGAATTCCTGTTTCGAATTCGTCAATCAAAATTATCCCCTGTTTTGTTTTCACAATTGCGCTCGCAAGTGTAAGAATTTTTTTCAAACCATCACCAAACAAAGATACGGGCATCAATCCTATATTTTCCAACTCAATCAAAATCGTTGGCTTTGCATTTAACATTCCAATTTCTATGCCTATAATACGTTCATCGAATAACCGCAGCAACTGAATTAATGTTTCTTTTTCTGATACTCTCATTCCTTTGTAAAAATTCGCATTAAGCACACGATTGGTGTATACATCCATTGGTGAAATGTACACTATACTCACTCTTGACATATTCTCTTTTTTTATGTCCAAAGTTTCTTTCATAGACACATCCGGTCTCAATTGTGTCTCTCGAAAAGAGTAGTTATTTTCAGAGGTCAGATTTTCGCTTATATATAAGAAGTTTCCGCTTATAACACTGATTTCCCCATCCTCTCCGCAATAAAGATCATATCTTCTCTGTTCACTCTCCGAAAGATCTTCTTTATCATAAATTTCTTTTTTTATTGTTCCACATAATTCAATATGCCATTTCTTCAACTCATAATCTGTCGCATAAATTACTATATCCTTTTGTTCTCCCTGTACCGGAAAAGAATAAAGAAACTCATCAAACGGAATCAAATTTGCACTTTGCACCATTATATTCCTAGGTTGACGTTTTTTTGCAATTGACAAAACATTGTCCACTACCTCCGGATCTCTTAAAAGCTGTATCGCTTCTAATATAGATGTTTTTCCAGTATTGTTTTCTCCCACAAGAATATTTACCCTGCTGAGATTTTGTAATGTAATGTTCTTTAATCCCCTATATGCTTTTATATCAATTGTTTGAAACATGCCGCCTCCAAGTTCTTTTCCCTGTATTTTCAACTATTTATATGTATTATATCATACCCCATTTTGGGGGATATTGCAATAATTGTAGCCGGAGGCAACATTTTTGCTTAATTGAAAATATACAAAATTAAGATCAGCCTTAATTAGATATAACATATTACGATTAAAATTTGGCAATCCACTCTCCTAAAACAAATATCAGTCCCATCACTGTATTGTCCCTACAAATATTAAAATCTGAAGGATAATAAATAGTTATCCATCATTTTAGAAACAGGAGGTATAGATATGCAATTAGTATTATTAGCTGCGGGTATCGGTTCACGCCTTGGATTAAATGTCACAAATAAGTGTTTTGTTAAAATATGCGATAAATACTTATTAGATTATAATCTAGAACAATTTCTCGATATTAATTTAAGTGAAATCATTATAGTTATTGGTCATAATGCTGAATATATCGTTAATTATCTAGGCAGCAGTTACCATGGAATACCTATTATATATGCTAAACAAGAACAACTTCTAGGAATTGCACATGCAATGAAAGTTGCATCCCCATACATTCATGATGCATTTATTATGTGCTTAAGTGATGAGTTGTTTATTAATCATAATATTAAAAACATGTGCATTTATTTTTCGGAAAATCATTTGGATTGTCTTTGTGGTGTTGTAAAAGATACTATAGAAAATATACAAAAAGCCTATACCATCGATCTTGCATCAAACAATAATATATTACATCTGATTGAAAAACCTACATCTGTCTTTAATGATTGGAAAGGAACTGGCTGTTGCTTTATGAATCGGACCATGTTACCACTGCTTGAAATATTACCCCCAAATTCTAGGAGAAACGAATATGAGATGGGAGATTGGATTCAACTTGCTATAGATAATGGATTTACTTGCAAAATTTATCCTATTGCCTCCGCTAACTTTAATCTTAACACACAAAAAGATGTCGTATTAGCAGAGGCTTATATAAAAGAGAATGAAAGGGACTAATATGAAAGAAATAACTCAGAGTATTATCATGCCATATCACCGAAATAAACAAATGCTTTTATATACAACACAACTCTTGAATAAAATAATTCCCAAAGAAGTAGAGATAATTATTGTAGGAAATAATGACAACGCGGAGGAATTAAACGTTAATTTGCCAGATAGATTCACATACATAAAATTTGATAAATCCTTACTGTATTCTGAAACTGTAAATCGTGGCGTTCGCGCAGCTCGTGGTGAAATCATTACTTTATGTGATCAAGATATTTTTAGTTATCAAGACTGGTATTCTCCGCTACTAAATAAATTATTGTCGAATGAACACATCGGTTCTGTAAGTTCTAAATTAATAAATCCAATTAATAACCGTATTATTGATTTTGGTATTGAGTATTCTCAATATAGAATTCTTCATCCTTTTAGAGGTCTTAAAGAAACGCATCCTTTGGTACAACAAGATTATAAAATGACATCAACAACCAGTGCTACACTTATGCTACGTAAGGAAGTTTATGAAAAAGTTGGAGGAATGGATTTAGACATGCCGTATTGTTGTAGTGATTGTGATATTGGCATAAAGATTGGAAAACTTGGATTAGAAAACTGGGTCGTTGCATCTTCTGTTGCATATCACCGAGGTAGTAGCTCAGCTCAAAATGGAAAAAGTAGTAGTTTTTCTTATTTAAGAAACGATTCAACAAATATGTTCTGGGCAAAAAATTATTATAATGTTCATAATAGTATCGGAAATACTATATCCACTTTTGTCCAATATTTAAAAAGTGAAATACATTTAGAACCGCTATACTATTTTGTCAATTTATCCTCACTCCGGGAATATGAATGGTATGCAGATTATCTGATGAAAAGCCTTTCATGTGATTTCTGCGATATCCACTCATATCCCCAAAGTTTAGCACATTATTCTTCGACACTTCAATTATATGATGCATTACCATATACTTTTATGAATGTCCAAATACCTATTATCTATTTTGTTGATTATTTCCCATCATTGGAAAATAATCAAATTTGGGCACATATGCGAAATATTGCAAAAGATCTAGTTTTAGATAGTCACGGAAACTTAGTTCGTTTAGAAGATATTATTTTAGGAAAAGTATAATCTACACCGGATACCCTTCCTTGTAATCTACACTTGTAATAGGAGCCGTAGATTTATATTCAGCATAAAACCGTTGGAAAGATACTATATCCATTTTAAATATTTTATTAATTTCGGATAAGCCTGCGGCTCTCTCATTTATAAAATCACAAGCTTTATGCATTGTTCTATACTTAATAGCAAGTTCCTTTAACATAAAACAATTTTTCTGTGAATTAGAATTTCTCTTAATACACATCTCTTCATAATATTTTTTTACCAAATTTTCAAAATTTAAATTATTCTTTATATAAAATGCGTATTTTGCTTGAAGGAAAATCCATTCAAAATTATCCTGTAAATGCCCCGTCAAACTTAAAAGCTGTTCATACTCTTCCATGCACCTATCTAATGTATTTGTATAATCATTCAAAAGCATTAAATTTATAATTTCGTATTTTTTGTATTTTTCTTGGAAAAATATGTGGTAATTAATATATTTATTCTCTTCCAGTTCTATCATTGCTGTTTTTATCATGTTCAAAGAAGAATGATAATTTTTAGTCAATAAGAAATACAATATTTTTTTTGAATAGAAATTTACACTATATTTTTGTTGCTGCTCCTTTGCTAATTTTTTATAACAGTTAAATCCCTTATTCAAATTATATAAAGCTTTTGCTACATTTAGATTGTCTCCTAAATATATGTTGGCTAAATCAAAATAGTTTTCTAATTGGATATCCCAAAAGTGTTTTTTTTGTGATGCTCTCACAGATGCCGCCCAATTTTTTAAATACTTCCTAGGATAATTTTCCAATTTTCCACATACAAAGATTCGATTATCTAAATATGCTTTTGCATATGCACATTCCATGTTCGAGGATGTATATATTTCTTCACATTTTTCTATTTCTTTATAATACTCCCTATACACTATCAAGCAATCCGATACTTTGAATAAGCGAATTTTGTTTTCACAAAAGTGGATAATAAAGGAAAAATACAATTTCATAACATCAATCGTATCTCGTGGAATCTCCTTTAGATGAGCATATGCTAATTCAAATAAGTGTTCAGCCTTAGTTTCGCTGACATGATCCCTAACATATTTGCAACAGTCGCACATATAGTGTATAAATATTTCATTTGTAAATTCCTTTTTCAAATCAATAAGGTTATCTATAAAATACGAGTAAAATTTAAAAATAAACTTATTGTTTATCTTCATTTGTTCCCTTTGTTCATATATAGAAATAAGATCTTCCTTTGAAATTTGTTTGCCAAATAATTTACACAAAATATATTGTTCATATTGATCTTTTAATGTTGAATGATATACATCTGCAGATTTCATAATAAGAGAAATAGCATGTTCCATTAAATCGGGATAAATTTTCTCACATATAGTCATTTCAACCAGATCATGCTCAAATTCATATGCGTCATCAACTAGTCCATCGCTTTTTTTGATAATATCTCGTTTACACAATTCCAAAATGGCATTTCTATTTAGATGAAACAGTAATATCAGTCTGTTAGTTAATACATTAAAAAAGTAAATGCAGGCTAAAACATCCTTAAAATCATTTATAAATGATGAATAAGAAGATAATAAATGCCTATAGTTACTGCAAAATGCATCTTCATACTTTGAAGGAATCTGATCTAATACCTCTTCAAATCGCATTGTATCTGTTATAATTCCTTTATTATTTTTCAATTGAACGCATTCTTCTTGGAATAATCTTCCAGCCACTAATTCGATGTATTTAGGTTTTAAAGAACTTTTGGCCAGGGTTTCTTTCAAATACCTATAATTTAGTGGATATTCATCCAAACATAATAAAGTTTGCAAATAAGCAATCGCCTGTTCCTCTTTTGTAAAACCAGTAATATTTTCACAAAAAATTCCTGCAGCATCGTCTGAACAAGCCATTCGTTGAATAGAAACAATAAAATCCAAATATTCGTTTTCATAAACAAGTGCTGTATTTAAAGACATTAAAAGAGCAAAGGAATTCTTACGTTTTGTATGTGTCCCTAAGAATTGAATCATTTTTTTCAAAAAAAGAAGAATTTCTGAAGAATAAGATTGTAAATTATCGATAATAATTGCATACTTATTTCTACTCATTTCTGAAAATATAACTTCATAATAATCCTCTAAATTATCAAGCGCCTGTTCTCTTTTTAATAAGCGCAAGAATTTGATTATTTTAGTTTTAAGGGGCTCTGCCGAATCAGATAAAACGATGTCATCCATTTCAATTGAAATATATGATGCTAAGTTTTTTTCCAACCCAAAAACTTGAAAAGCAATTTCGACAACAATATCTTTCCATGAGGCACCATTATCAAAGCCGATAAAATTGATAATATTATAATGATTATTAATAAGTTTCCCTTTACATTCTTCTAAAATTCTCGTTTTTCCTGTACCACCAGTTCCATATACCAAAAAAATGCATAACTTTTTTTTGCATTCATAAGAAAAATTATTTATAATTTTTTCATAATGTTTACCAATAAGTACTACTTTTTTATTCCAGTTACAAGTATACTGTTTATTTTGAAGAGATTTTTCTTGATAGAATTTACCTTTTTCCTCGTACGAAACTAGAAGTTGAGGTAATGCCAATTTTTTATTTTCTTTTTTTACCAACACGCTATATTTTGCTAAAGCTATTTGATTAGGTTTTAAAATAATTTCATCTTCCCATTCTTGTAACGGTATACTTAAATCTTTATTTAAAAAATCAAAATATAAATTAGTCTCGTGGTCATTTATTGTTACTTTTACTTTTAACTCTGTATTTTGATATCGATTGATAAAAATAACATTGAGGTCATATATACTTCCAACGTTCAATTCCTTAATTTCATAATTTTCGTCAAAAGTATTCTGCGTGACAACGGATGCATTTATCTCATTAAAAAAGATAATTTCCAATTTCTCGGAGGGTTTGTATAATTCAGGGGCATATTTTTTATGTATAATTTCTTTATCATATAAAAAAATTAACTGTTCCAAAGATTCATCATCATACAAAAAAATTTCTTTATTATACTTATAAGAATACTGCGCAATTCTCTTTTTCAAATTAGCATTTAGAGAAGAATAGCTAAAAAACATTAGGTGACTGACTTGATTTATTTCTGCCATTATAAGAGTTGGTGCTAATTGTGTGAGAGCAATGTTTGGAGTGTAATTCTTACATTCTGCCCACCATACTTCATTTGCTGCATCAATTGCCCAAAAATCTTTATTCCCATCATGCGAAAGTTTTGTGTTTTTGAAACATAACTCTTCAGCAGTGAACATCTGACTTAATAAATATTCTACTAATACTTCGAATTGGATACCTTTGTTTGGGTCTTTAGGAATATCTTGTATATTCTTTTTGATGCTCTCCAAATAATCCAGCAAGTAAGTATCCCAATCCTTATCTTTAATATATTTCATCTACGCTTCACCTATTCACAAATCTAAATATTCTTGGATGGATAACTATTTATTATCTTTCAGTCACTTCTTCAATTACATTAGAAATTATATCATATATTTCCCGAAATTATAACAAAATTCCTTATTTTAATCCATTTTTCTTATTTAAACGGCAATTTATTGTTTAATCTCGCCGTTTTCCCATCAAAACATCAGCTTTCGACATCCACACTCTGCATTTCCCCGAGGTCTATCCCATACCCTTTCCCACCCATACTGATACAGGAAACACCACTGTTCTATCCATGTAATTGTTACATATTGTACAATTTTTTCAAATTTTGCCTTATCCAACAAAATCTCCCCCATTTCATGTACCATATACTCCTAAACAAAACTTCATATACAAAGGAGACCACCCATGAATAATTTACAGACACACATCAACAACTATCTGGAACACTGCCGTCACCAAAAACGCCTGGATTCCAAGACTCTGAAAGCATATCGCATCGACCTTCAGCAATTTTATGCCATTTTTTCATGCAGGGATGTTTCTGATATTACACCGGATCTGTTGGAAAATTATATCAGCAGTCTGCACCAGAAGTACAAACCCAAAACCGTAAAAAGAAAGATTGCCTCGGTCAAAGCTCTTTTTCACTACCTGGAATATAAAGAAATCATCGCCCGGAATCCTTTCAACAAGGTGCAGATCAAATTCCGCGAACCTGTGATTTTGCCGAAAACCATTCCATTGCACACGATCGAAATTTTCTTATCTACGATCTATGAGCAGCGCACCGTCGCCAAAACAGATTATCAGAGAAAAAACGCTTTGCGGGATGCCGCTGTCATAGAACTTTTATTTGCAACCGGAATACGGATTTCCGAATTATGCGCTCTGCGTATCTGTGACATTGATTTGTACGATAGATCAGTCCTGATCTACGGAAAAGGTTCCAAAGAACGAATTGTTCAGATCGGAAACCACGAGGTCATACAGATTCTGTCGGAATACCGCAATGAATTTCTCCCCCAGATGGAAACCTGCCAGCATTTCTTTGCGACGCTAAACGGAACGGCATTATCCGATCAGTCGGTACGGCGGATGATCAACAAATATGCTTCTCTTGCTGCAATTGAACAGCATATTACACCGCATATGTTCCGGCATACATTTGCTACCAGCCTTTTAGAAGCGGATGTCGATATCCGCTATATACAGGAAATGCTTGGTCACAGTTCCATTCATATCACGGAAATCTATACGCATGTTGCCATGTCAAAGCAGCGTGCCATCCTCACTACCAGACATCCCCGCAATACGTTTCATCTGTAAAAAGCAAAACAGCAATTCACGTGCCATGCACGGAATTGCTGTCATTGATAGCCGTTCTATTTTTACTTATTTATTCTCCCCTGCCAGTTCCGGGTGATACGTCGGCACGATTTTTTTGACACACTCCCGGATGTCTTCCGGTTCTGTCACAACGTACTCTTTTAATTCTTCCAACTGCTGCATGAATTTTTCTTCATCCAGCTCAATCGGTCTGCCGATATGAATCAGATTGTTTGCGGTATCCTGCATCCCTTCTTCATCCATCAACATCTCTTCATAAAGTTTTTCTCCCGGGCGAAGTCCTGTGAAAATGATATGGATATCCTCATCCGGCTTGTGACCAGAAAGAAGAATCAGGTTCTTTGCCAGATCCAGAATCTTGACTGGCTCTCCCATATCCAGAACAAAAATTTCTCCACCTTTGGCATAGGTGCCCGCCTGCAGTACCAGAGATACCGCTTCCGGAATTGTCATAAAATACCGCACGATATCCGGATGTGTAACCGTGACCGGACCTCCACGCTCAATCTGTTTTTTGAACAGCGGAATCACACTTCCGTTACTGCCAAGCACATTTCCAAAACGCACGGCTACGAAATCTGTCTTCGATCTGCGGTTATAGGTCTGAATGATCATCTCACAGATGCGCTTGCTGGCACCCATGATATTGGTTGGATTTACCGCCTTATCCGTGGAAATCATCACAAATTTCTTCACACCGTACCGATCTGCCGCCTGCACAATCTTCCATGTGCCAAGCACGTTATTCTTAATTGCCTCGTTCGGACTCTCTTCCATGAGAGGCACATGTTTATGTGCCGCTGCATGATAGATAATCTCCGGCTTGTAATGTTCAAAAATCCAGTTCATACGATTCGTATTCCGCACGGATGCAATCAGCACAACAAGATCCAGATCCGGAAACCGGACTTTCAGTTCGTTTTGCACATCATAGGTCGTATTCTCGTAAATATCCACAATAATCAGCTGTTTTGGCCTGTGTGCGGCAATCTGCCGGCACAATTCGCTTCCGATGGAGCCACCGCCCCCTGTAACCATTATGATTTTCCCAGAAACATAATCCATGATGGACTGCAGATCAACCGTCACCGGATCCCGCCCAAGAAGATCATTGACATCTACATCTTTTAATTTGCTGACGCTGACATCGCCGTTTACAAGCTGGTAAATGCCGGGCAGACGTTTCAATGTGCATCCGGTTTCTTTGCAGATATCAAGAATCCCCTTGATCTGTTTCTGTGTGGCCGATGGCATGGCAATGATGATCTCATGCACATGCAGTTCTTCGACTTTTTCCAGAATATCGCTCCGATCTCCTACGACTTTCGCTCCATGAATATAATTGCCGATCTTGTTCCGGTCATCATCAATCACACCAACAACCTTCTTTTTCACATAGCGGCTGTTGTTGATTTCTTTGATGATCTGGTTTCCTGCATCCCCTGCTCCGATCACAAGTACATTCCGTCTGTACACACCGGCTCTGCGCATATTGCGAAGCACACGCAGTCCGCGGTAAGAATATCTGCATCCCATGACAAATACAAACAGAAACAATCCATACAGAATGTAAAAGCTTCTTGGCACCGGGTACATATCCCCCCAGTTCCGAAGCAATATCAGCACTGTCACAACAACGGTATCCAGAATACATGCTGAAACCACATACATCATTTCCAGTGCTCCCGCATAGCTCCAGAGACTGGAATACAGTCGGAGCATCCAGAAAATGACCAACGTAACAATTATCATAAAAGGAAGCGCTCTCCACACTTCATCCATATATTGAAACGGTACGCTTTTGATATTCAGATCAAACCGAATCAATAACGCAACTATGCTTGCAGCAAACACTGCAAGCACGTCGTAGCACATCAGAAAAATCCGTCTGATCAGTAATTGTTTATCTTGAATGATTTTTTTCATAATTTCAATCTGTTATTTTTGATTCTTTCTCTGTTTTCTCGATTGTTTTTTCGATGATTTCTTCCTGACTGAGGATTCTGTCACTCCAGCCCCTTTAGTATTCTGTACCGTCTGCGCGGTATCTGCTTTTGCACTCTCTGCTGCTCTTGAAATACTCTGTTTTACGGCAGTATCACTTTCCGCAGAAACCGTTTCTTTAACAACAAAGAGATTTTCTTTCTTTACAAGCATCCGGTTCACCGCAAGTCCCAGACCAAGCATACCCCAGAATACCGGAGCGGTACAAACATTAGAATCGTTTACAATACCCGCAAACATATATACCAGCACTGCTGCAAATAATCCAAATCCAACCCAGCTGATACTCTCGTGTAGATCGACTCTGCGGTAAATGCGTACCGACTGTACCAGATACCAGAACAAAAATACCAGAAGTGCCAGAGTACCGAGTAATCCGGTTTCTACCCACTGCTGCAGATACCAGCTATGGGCTTTTACGTCATAGCTGTTTGCGCCGTAGACATAGTTCTGACTGATATAATCTTCCTGTGGCACTTCAAACATATAGGTATTTGCCCCACTCCCCATAAAAGCATGCTTTCCAAGAAGCGGAATTGTTTTATTCCAGATATGTCCTCGATTGCTCATTGCATCATCCAAAAATACGTTTGAAATCTTCGGATTCTCAAACTTCACTAATTTTCCTGCTGGATTCAGATACTCATATCCATTCTCATCGGTATTTATGAAGTTCCACTGCACACCATCAATCGTTACACAAATTCCGGGCAGGTTATCTCCAAAAGATACCGGTTGCAGCTGTACCCCAGAAAAACGGCTGTCATCCATCGTTGCCACCTGGTTATCTGCATCCACTATCGTCTGGCTTAACTCATTTCCATCCGAATCTTTGCAACTGATCTGTGTTGTTCCATCCTCTCCCACGGTATAAGAAACACTCAGTTTATTCCCGTGAATGTCAAGCACAACATCATCCGTATTGGTTTCTACTCCATTCAGAGCCCATCTGTCACTCATCCGGTATGTACCAACAATTGTATTTTTTATATTTTCACCTGCTGAGGTGGTATTTCCAAGTACGATTGCTGCTATAATCCCAATTACCACTACAACAGCACCCACAACAAACAGTTTTTTCTTCCGGCTCAAAAGCACAAGTATAAGTACCACTGCTGCCAATGCAAGAGCCATCCATCCACTCGCACTGCCGCTTCCTTTCAAGCAGATGGCACAGCATACTACCGCTACTGCCAGCACTATCCGATGCCATATCTTTTTTGACGCAATAAACAGGCATACCGCCAGCACAATGAGCATACCAAAATAAAACGATAAAAAGTTCGGATTGTATAATGTCGTATAAGACGTTTTTGATGGAAAATTAAACGTCAGCTCTTTTAAATTCTTCCACCATCCAGGATTTGTGATCAAATGTTTTCCAAAATTTGACTGAAAGAAGTCCAGTCCAAAATACTGAAATACGCCGATCACTGTAACAATAGCCATGCCAATGCCCGAAATTTTCAAAATGAATTCCACATGTTTTTCTTCATTCACAAAATTATACACATAATAACACAGCAGCATATACGCAAAAACTACCCACACAGACTCAAAAAGTTCATAAGTTCCGCCGGATACCCAATGCTTATGCTTTGAAAAAAGTGCTGACATCAGAACAAAAAGTCCATATACCAGCAGAAAATAAAAAGAATTTTCAAACTGCAGGGTCTCTTTCTTCACATAATGCCGATACAACAGAATTGCAACCATCACCACTCCAATGATTACAATCGCAATCATCTTCCATGCAAAAAAGAAATCTGTCTGTGTATCTGAATTGGCCGGAAACCATTCAAACTGCGACAGATTTGAATTATAGGAATACATATGTACAAGCAATGGCACAAACCCCATCATCAAAATGACGGGAATCATCAGCTTATTCGTCTTTTTTAAATTACGATATCCATTCTCACTCAAAGTTTTCTCTCCTTAGTAAACAATTTTTCTAGAATATAATACCTCTAAACCTTCGTTTTTTCAACACGTAAAATATATATAATAAGTAAAAACTCTTTTTTGTTACTTGTGTGATACTTAAAAATTTTACAAATAAATGTGTATGATTGACACGATAATATAAATTTTTACACATGAAAGGAAGAAAAATGAGATTACCAAACGGATACGGTGGAGTCGTAAAACTCTCCGGCAACAGAAGAAGACCCTACGCAGCACGCATCACTACGGGCTGGCACATCAATGACATCACGGGAAAGCGCATCCAGCACTATCAGATTCTGGGCTACGCTCCTACCCGGTCAGAAGCTCTGCAGATTCTGGCACGTTACAATAATTATCCCATCGATGGGGAAACGCTGAAATTAACCTTCCGGGAAATTTATCTCCGATGGTCCGAAGAAAAGTTTCCTACCATTTCCCACTCCAACATCAAAGGCTATCGGGCGGCATTTGCCACTTGTGAAAACATTGCTGATATGCCATTTCACAATTTGAGACTCAATGATTTACAGCAGGTGATTGATCACAGCGGCAAGAACTATCCTACCCTGAAAAAAATCCGTGTTCTTTTTAACCAGCTCTATTCTTATGCCATGAAACACGAAATTGTCTCAAAAGATTATTCTGCCTATGTAAATATCTCGAAATACAAAGACCGGAATCCAAATAAAAACATACGAAGCTGTTTTTCCACCTCTGAGATTGCTCTCCTGTGGAAACACAAAAACGATCCCTATTGCCAGACAATCCTTATGCTGATATACAATGGTGTGCGCGTCTCAGAGCTTTTGGATCTGAAAAAAGAAAATGTTCATCTGTCCGAACAATATTTTGATGTCATTGACAGCAAAACCGAAAACGGCATTCGAAAAGTTCCGATTGCTGACAAAGTACTCCCCTTTTACCAGCACTGGCTTCATGACTGTTCTGATTGTGAATATCTCATCCATACTCTGGACAGCCAGCATTTTACCTATTATATGTATTACCACAATGTTTTCCAGCCTCTGATGTTTCGTCTGCACATCGATCATACACCTCACTGCTGCCGGCACACCACGATTTCCCTGCTCGCCGAAGCACATGTCGATCAGACTACCATCAAAAAAATTGTCGGTCATTCCGGCGCTATGTCCCTGACGGAACGGATTTACACGCATCTGGATGTACCTGCCCTGGTCGAAGCCATAAATCAGATTTAATCGCTTCTTGTATGTTGCTTGCGTGTTACTTGTAGAAGTGATTTTGCCCCAAACTCTGTTTATAAATCCGGTATTTCCAATACTTCCGCGGAAAATACCATGCATATTTCCGGTTAAGGTAACTTACAAGACTTCTACAAAGAAGAGTGCTAAGACAAAGACAAAGAAACTTACTTACACACTGAAAGTTGCTAAGGTAGGCGTTGCTTTATCTGGAGATTCAGTAGTAGCAGTTGGAAGCACAACTAAGTTAACAAATACTAAGAAAAATTCTTCAAGAGCTAAGATTACTTACACATCAAGCAATGATTCTATCGCAACAGTAGCAGCTGACGGTACAGTAACTGGTGTTAAGGCTGGTAAGGTAACAATCAAAGCTAAGATTACCGTTGGTAAGGATTCAGCTGAAACTACTAAGGATGTAGAAGTAAAGAATGTTATTTTAGATTCTGTTACTCCTACAGAAGCAAATAAAGTTGTTGCTATTGTAAAAGGTAATACCAAGAACCTTAAGAAAGCAGATTTTATTGTAACTGGTACTGAAACAAAAGCAACTGTAGCTGTGACAGATATTAGTGTTGATGCAAAGGATGCTACAAAGGTTACTCTTACTCTTGCAGCTAAACTGACAGATGCAAAAGAGTACGGAGTTGCATTAGACGGTATCACAAAGACATTTGTAGCTTCTGATGGAAAGGTTGATTCTATTTCAGTTGATCCAGTTCAGATCCCGTATGCTGAAGCAACAGAAATTGACCTTTTAGCAAAAGATACAAAGGGAATTATTGTGAATAGAATGAAATGGAACAATCCAGATGCTGGATTTTCTTTCACATTCACAAAATATGATGGAACTTTACAGGGTGAGAAACTTTACCTGAATAAGATTGGTTCTGTTGCAGAAGGAAAGATTACTTATACATCTTCTGAGTATAATGCAGATGGAACACCTAAGGTAAAACTGGAGCAGCCATTTACAATTACAGCAGTTGATCAGGCAACAGTTAATAACTATGCAGTACGTCTTGGAAAAGCTACTGATAAGTTTGATAAGCTGAAAGATGATAATAAACTTGCTGTTGAAGACAATGGTAAGGTTGCATTTATTAAAATTAAAGATGCAAATGATAAAGAGGTTTCTGATTACAGCAAATATACAGTAGAAAGTTCTGATAAGAATATTCTTCTTCTTGGTTCATCTTCAATCAATAATGCAAAACATTATGTTGATGTTAAAGCTGTAACAACTGGAACAGCTTATATCATTGTCAAGAAAGATGGTAAGTATTGCACATCTCTTCCTATCAATGTTGTTGCTAAGAGAGAAGCTGCTTCTTTAACTATTGACAATGCAGCATTTACTTTATCTAATACAACAAACATTGATGATGATAAGGTCGTAACAGCTAAAGCAAAAGATCAATATGGTGATGATATCTCAATCGGCGCAAATGCTCTTTCTGCAGAATGTGTATATGTTGACGCTAAGAGCGGTTCTGCAATCAAAGTTTCAGATGTAAATGGTGATACTACTAATAAGTATATTGAAAAGACCGCTGCTGATAAGATTACATTCAAGGGTCAGGTTGAGCCAGGTACTTATACATGGACAATTAATCTGAAGGTTTCTGATATTAAGACATTAAAGCAGACAGTTTCTGTTACTGTAAAGAAACTTGATGACACAAAGACAAATATCAGCTATGCATTAGAGTCTTCTGCAAGTGAGATTGATGCTGTTGTTAAGGATGATGCTAAGGATGGTGATTCTTCTGAGGCTACCGTACGGATCGCATTATGCAAAGATGGTGTTAAATCTGATTATCAGGAAGTTAAATATATTGTAAAGAAGGATGGTAAAGTTGTTACAGGTGCTGGAATTTCAGTTGATAATAGTAATATTGCAGCTGATACAGGTGCCTGGGGAAAAACATTAAAGATTACTGCTATGTCTGTAAGTGGAAATACCGCGACAAAACTTGCAGCAGGAACTTATGAAGTAACTGCTGAATGGACTACTTATGACAGCAATAGAAATCCTATTACAAACTCCCAGAAGACTCAGATTGTAGTTAAGGATACTCAGTCAGGTGCTAATGCACAGGTTGTAAATGATGGTGTATCTACTGTTCAAAAGACTGCTGTAAAAGATCTTGCTGAGAATACATTAAAGGTTGTTCTTGGAGATACAACTTATGTAAATGTTAATAGAGGTCAGGATGATAAGGCTTTAAGTATCACAAAGGTTGAAGGAAATACAATTTCAGCTTCTGGAGATATCACAGGTATAAGAGATCTTGCTCCTGGCGCAGAAGTTAATATTTCTAAGATTACATTTACTGCTGAAACATCCAGTGGTGTATCTTACGATTATACTGTATCTGTAGGAAGAACAGTAACAAACAAATAATTAAATTTGTTAGAAAGAGGTTGCTTTCGGGCAACCTCTTTTTCAAGTATAAAAAAGGAGTTAATTTACCTTAACCGGAAATACTGGATTTGTGAAAAAGGTTTGATGCACTATTAGCACTACAAGTAACACACAATTAACACATAAGAGACAGATAAGTGACAAATTGTTTCAGTTGTAATCCTTGTGCCATATGCTATAATATAGGTAGATAAACAAAGGATTTTAACGAAAGGAATCCCGACAGTCAATGACAAAAACAAATGATGACATTCATGTAAATAAAAAATATAAGGACACCGTATTCCGGAAACTGTTTGGCGAAAACAAAGGAAATGCCCTGAGTCTTTATAATGCGGTAAACCATACCTCATATACCAATCCGGATGATCTGGAATACACAACTCTGGAAGATGTCATCTACATGAAATACAAAAATGATGTTTCATTTCTTGTTGACAAAACATTGAGCCTTTATGAACATCAGAGTTCTTATAACCCGAATATGCCGCTCCGTGGATTTTTGTATTATGCGGATCTGTACCGGAAACTGATTCACCGTTCCGAGCGGCTGTACAGCAAGCATCTGTTGAAAATCCCACGCCCCCACTACATTGTATTTTACAACGGAAGTGAAAAGGACATGGAGGAAGAACGAAGGACTCTGCGGTTATCGGATGCCTTTGAAACAGATACCGGAGCTGGTGAATATGAATGGACAGCCACAATGATTAACATAAACAGCGGGAAAAATCAGTCCGTCATGGACAGCTGCCACGTTTTATATGAATACGCGGTCTTTGTTGCAAAGATCAAAAGATACCGGGATTCCATGGAATTAAAAGAAGCCATTGATCTTACCGTCAGGGAATGCATAGAGGAAAATATCTCAGAGATTTTTTGGAACAGCATCGCAGAGAGGTGTGTGATATGTGTCTTACTGAATTTGATGAAAAGAAATATGAAGATGTTCTCCGCGAGGAAGGCCGGGAGGAAGGACTTGCAGAAGGTCGTAAAAAAGAAGTATTTATGTCCGTACAGGAAGGTGATTATGGAGTTGTGCGGGGAGCTCAGAAACTGAATCTTTCCGTAGAAGAATTTGAAAAAGAAATGTCTGCGGCCGGATATCAAATCCCTGTAGAGGCGTAAAATTGAATGTATAAGGTAAATTTTGGTTCAACGGCACATTGTGGTAGGTGCTAACCGCATTTTATTTTTGATGTATCCGTCTACCCGATTGTGCCGAATCGGAATTAACTGCAGATTCTCAGCAGCGCGACCGCACGAAGTTGTAGTCTTATTTCAGGAGGGATATCACCTAATTTTAAAATAAGACCATGTAAGTTTAGAATTTATGGAGCTGACCCCATAAACCCGGAAACTCTAATTCTCGGGCAATTACATTAAAATAATTACATTTTATAAAAAGAGGCTGTCGAAGCAACCTCTTTTTTTTATGAGGTGGACACAACATGAGATTCAGTACTTTTATGCTTAGTTACAAGAAGAAACATAAACAGTTAAAATCAACCATTACTTTTCGAAAGTTACCGTTTTATCAAAAAATAATTGTAATAATAGATTTTTTGATGATTATAATAGGTTGTTGTTTTAAAATAGCAAAATGTGAGTTGGCATTTGGAATTACATTTTTAATGTAGGTCTAGTATCCCATATTTTAACAGGTAAATAAAAAATATAAACTTTTAAATTTGAAAATCAATATTTATGTAAAGGAGATATTTTTCTATGAGTTATGTATATAATAATACGCAATATAATATTTTATCTGTCAATGCAAAATATTGTGAAGATCGTGCAAATGTATTGGGAGTATGTCGCTTAGTTTCAATAGAAATCGCTGAAATAATTCCAAGTGTTTCAAACAATATTAAAGAGAAAATGGAACGTGAAATTTCCGACCACTTTGCTGAAGATGAGTATTTCACAGAGGATGAAACATGGAAAATTAGTGCCGAAAAAGATATTAAAAAGTATACCGATGCACATACCGTACATATTTTCTAATCAATAAAAATGCATCAAAACTAATGTGTTTCAGACTATAGATAAAGTGCTTCGAGGATTTATGTTTCTCAGAGTATTTTTCTAGTTATTTATAAAAGTATTTTATTGCTTATAAATATGCAATAATTCTATTTTCGAATGGAGTATTTTATTCAATTAATATACACAAAAATTTTCTTTAAAAAACCTCTGAGCAATTTCTCGTCCAAAGGCTTTTTTATCTATAGTTTAAATTACATAGTTGTTTTATTCAAATATTATATTTCTAATCCGAATACACGCTTGTTCATATTTTTGACCGTAATCTCTGACGATTCCACCATTTAGTCTGTCATAAACGGTATCTGCATCGTATAGAGGTTGATCCAGAATCATATCACTGATGATATTTGATGGATTATTTCCAAACGCACATTTATGACAACATACATGCATTGATCCGATTCTGTCATATCCCCACTCTATTACAGCGTGTGGCATTGTTATATCATGTTTACAACATTCACACTTGATTCTATCTTTGTACTTCACTTAAAGGCCTCCTCGTAAAAAATACAAAATATGTTATATTTTAGGTAACAGATTTTAACGAAACAATTTATTTCATTAAAATATTGTATTACCAAAAAGAGAGCCACATTTGTGACCCTCTTTTTGAATAATTACTAATCAAATATTAAACTACTCGATAGTAATAGATCCTGGTACAGAAACTTCTGTTAACATATAAACACCAGCTTCGACTTCAACACATACTGTAACTTTAGTATCTGTGAAATATTCACCTTTTGTAAGCTTCTTTGGTGCTTTTGTTTTATCAGAAGTATCAAATGCACCCTGAATATTACTGATACCAGTTACTTTTGTAATGATAATATCATCATTCTTAGCGTTACCAGCTTTTCCATATGTTTTATCACCATATGTTACAGTAATGGCTTTCTGTAATGCATCTTCTACTGTTTTACCATCAGCAGCAACAGTTTCCTTTTCCACGCCTACAGATGTAGCAGACTGTGAATCACTTACAGTAAATGAAGTTGTAAGAACAACATCTTTTCCGTCAACTTTTACAATTGCTTTTACAGAGTATGTTCCAACAGCCAGTTTTTTCTCAAGCGCAGTAATGGCACCACCACTTACAGTGCTGTTTTCTTTAACAGCAGTAATCTTAATAGCTGAACCACTTGGAGTTGTTGTAACTACTTTACCATCTTTATCTTTTACTTCCCATGAATCAGCCTTTACTTCTTTAGCGTCTACACCGTTGTTTGTTCCAATAACCTTAAGTACAACATCTTTGGCTGCCTTATTGTCCTTGTCAACTTTTAAGTCTACATTGCTGACATCAATTCTCCAACCATTTACATTGGTTGTATCTGCATCTTTTACAACAACTGAAACTGTCTTGGCAACTACTTCTTTACCATCTTTCTTATATGAAATCTTGTATACATAATTACCAGGCTTTGCAGTGTAATTAAATTTTACAGTTTTATCACCGTCATATGTGAAATATGTGTTTTTCTTGTCAGCATTAACAGCAGTTGCACTTAAACCACTTACATCTGTAGATAAGCACTCTACTGTAAGAGTAGCAGCAATGTCATCACCATACTGATCTTTTACCGTAGCCTTTACAGGAATGGCATTCTTTAAATCAATAGATGTAGAAACCGTTACACTATATTTATCAAGTTCAAGTGTAGCAACGGTTCTTTCAGCAACAATGTCGATAGCTACAGAGCCAACAACTTTATTATCTTTCTTAATCAGGAGATATGCAGCACCATTTTTTACTGCTGTAATATTAACACAATGAGGATCATCAGCAAGGGAACCAGAGACCATCAATGATGCCTTATCAGAAGATTCTACTGAATAATTATTGTAACTAGAAACTTCTTTTCCATTTGCATCAGTAATCTTGATATAAGCAACCTTTGTTTCGCCTTTGGCAATTTTATTGGTATCTTTTGCTTTATCAAATTTTTTGCCAGCAGCATCAATTCTTACAGCAAAGCCATTTACAGTAGCCTGATCAGCGGCAGTAATTGTAACTTTATTTGGTCCAATATTTCCTTCTGGCTTTCCATTCTGATCATATTTTCCAGTTTTGTATTCGATAGTTGCTTCGGCAGTATCACCAATCTTGTTCAAGTATAACTTAGAGCCATTTGTATATCCGTTGCCCTTAGGATCAATTGTAAAGCTATAGTTAGCATCTGTTTCATCTAACTTCATTTCTTTTACAATAACTCCGTTAGCATCCTTAGAAACCAACTTAACTTCTGTCTCAGTAGCGTATGGGATTGTTGCTGTATCAAGTGCGATAGAAGCAACCTTTCCGTCAGAAGCTACGAATGTTTTTGTGATTCCATCAAGAGTCACATCATATGTAGCTGCATCCTTTAACTCACTGAACAGTGTTAATGTAACCTTAGAAGCATCCTTAGAATCAACTGTTACCTTAGATACTGGGTAAACAACGTTTGTTGCTTCACTCTTGATTGCGAAATCAGTAGGCTTAAGATTCTTTGTATTAC
>ERZ779992.634-NODE-634-length-23351-cov-2.082847_pt1 | contig 23351 bp, 21 predicted proteins | sample MGYA00511934_ERZ779992 | MGnify/ENA primary metagenome ERZ779992 (study PRJEB29588, sample SAMEA2163248) | human gut metagenome | biome: human gut; feature: human-associated habitat; material: faeces | place: Denmark | collected 2008/2010 ...
TTTTATTTGTAGAAATGGAGGAAAAAATGGAAAAGAAGAAGAGTAAGGGGAAACTGATTGCGTTAATTATTGCAATCGTTGTTGTTGTCGGAGTCGTGACAACCGGAATTGTGCTGGCAGCTACCGGTACACTATTTGGTTCGACAAAGGAGAAGGCATTTGACCTTTTGAAACAGGCGCCGGAAAAGATGACACAGTCAGCAGTGAGCAAGCAGCTTGGCCTTGATGAATTGTCAAAGGCTATGTTGGAAAAAGGAATGGATATCAACTACAAAATAAAAGATATCCAGTCATCAGATTCTTCCGTTGATTTGTCCGGTATGGAAATGGGTGCCGGTTTATCACTGGATGTAAATAACAAAAAAGCATCCGCAAAGATTGCCCTTTCCAAAGACGGAAGCCAGTTATCAGCAGAAGCCTATGGTTCATTAGAGGAAAAGAAAGCAGCATTTTCTCTGCCGGAGCTGATTCCAAACAAAACATTCAGCATTACAGCATCCGATAATGAGAGTCAGGAAGCCCTGAATAGTATTTCAGCTGTTTTAGCAGTGCTTCCGGATTTGCAGGAAACATTTTCTGATTTCTTAGAGGAGCAGGGAGATGCCTTGTATGACAGCACAGAATGTGAAAAGGTAGATAATGGTTATCAGATTAAGATTACAAAAGTTTCACTGGATGAGTTTGTAAATAAATTCCGTGATTATGTAAGCAGCCAGTCAGAGACACTCGGTAAGATTGAAGAAAAACTTGGTATGTCCAAAGGAACGATTGCCAGCGGCGTTGGTATGATTGTTCCACAGATTACATCTTACACACAGGATATTATTGTGACGGTAGAGGGCATGGACGGTAACTTGACAGGATTTAAAACCTCTGTGACGGTTGCCGGAGTTAAATTAGATATTCATGGTGCATTTGTAGATAACGATGGTCAGAATACAGCAAATGTTGAGTTGTCCTTGGCACAGAATGGTTCTTCTATTGGAACAGTTACGTATAACCTTCAGGGTAAAAAAGGTGATGTATGCGAAGATACAATTAAAATGGTTGTTTCGAGCATGGGGACGGAAATTGCTTCGACAGAAGTAAAAGAATCCCTTGACACGAAGAATAATAATGCACTTACAATGTCAGCTTCCGTAAAATCGTATAATTCCGATGAAGTGAAAATGTCATGCAGCGGAAGTGTGAAAAACTTAGAAAAAGGTAAGAGTATTACTCTTGATTTTAAAGATGTATCAGTTGACCAGAGCGAAACAGGCACGAATACCTTTGGAATGGAATACTCATTTGCTGCTCTTGACGGTGAAGTAAAAATGCCTGCCGGTGAAGAACAGGTTGTGACAGCAGACACCTTACAGTCAACTTTGACTCAGTATCAGAGTGATGTGATGACTAATTTACAGAACATTTTAAGTAAATGGGGAATTAGTGATATCAGTTCCTTGTTCAGTCCATCTTCATCCGATCCATTAGGATTGAGTGATGCGGATACTTCTTTAACTACCGACAGTTATGATGGTAGCGATGATGACAGCTATACCGATAGCGATGATGACAGTTATACAGACAGTTATACAGACAGTTACGAGGATGAAAATGACACTTTGTAATTCATACAAAATATGTTACCTTAAGAAAATGGCAAAGAGGACCGTTATGGTCCTCCCTGTCATTTTCTTGTCTATGGCGGTTCTTTTGACTGTATTTTTTGTTTGTTTGTCTGCAATTTCGGAAAACAGTAAAATACATATTGGAGTTGTTGTGCCGGAAAAAGGGTTTATGGAGCGAGGGTTGCTTGAGTATGTCAGCAATATGGCAGACACGAAAGCCTTATGTGAGTTCCGGGAACTGAGTGAGACAGAGGCAAAAGAGCAGTTGGATGAAGGAAAGGTGGCGGCTTATGTTACGCTGCCGGAAAATTTATTGGAGAAAATATATCGGAACGAAAAAACCTCCGTCCATATAACAACGGCTAAAACACCCACAATTGAAAGTGCATTGATGGAGGAACTGGTGGATTCGGCAGTTTCTTTTGTGTTGACAGCAAAAGCCGGTGACTATGCAGCATATCAGTTATACGCAAAGTATGGCAGACAGGGAAGTATGAAGACTGTGGCGATGGATATGAACCGCAATTATATTCGTTTTGTGCTGCGGCAGGAAACTTTGTTTCACGAGAAAACAATAAAATCAGCTTCCGGAATGAACGATACTACGCGTATTTTTCTTGGAATTATGGTGACACTTTTTGTCCTTTTGGGGGCGATTTTGATTTCTCTGCGGGAGCGTCCGACAGCGTTATTGCTTGGCTTATTGAAAGGAAAGAAAATAAACCCGGTGGATACGCTTTTTTTTGATGTTTTGTTAAATGGCGGTGTTTTGTTTCTCTGTATGACTGCCGGATTTTACGGATTTGCAGCCCTTTTAGGGGTAAAGGTGACAATGCTTAATACGTGCGGGATTGTCTTTGGTAGTTTTTGCGCGGCTTGTCTGCTTGCCTGTGTCGTTCCGTGCGGCAGGGCAAATGCCGGACAGATACTGTTTCTCTTTGTATTTGCTGTGGTGCAGTTTGTGCTGCTTGGCGGTGCATTTCCGGACTACATGCTGCCCAAAATTCTTGTAAGCATTGGGAAAATACTGCCGGGAGGAGTTTTTGTTGATTTGCTGCATGCAGAAATGAAAGGGCAGATTTTTTCATCATCGCTTATTTATGTACTTATGTATGGAGTCTGCTTCTTTTGTCTTGCCTTGTGGCGCATGAAGAGAAAGAGGGGTGGCATCGCATGAGAATATGGATGAAAAAATATACCAAACGCTTTTTGTGCCAGAAATTCTTTTTGTTTCTGCTGATTGCCCTGCCTTTTTTTACTTATTTATATTCCTATGCGGTACATCAAAAGTCTACAAAAGTTAAAGTGGGAATTGTGGCAGACAAAGACAATGTGTTTGTTCGGGAAATTCAGGAGGAACTTCTTAGTAAAACCGGTATGATTACGTTTTGTGAAATGTCTTCCGAGAAGGACATGATTCAAAAAATCCGAAAGGGAGATTTAACATGTGGTTATGTGTTTCCGGATACACTTAAAAAGCAATATGAAAATGGGCAGTATGAAAAATGCATTAAGCAATACCACAGTGAGGGAAATGCCTTTTTTCTGATTGCGAGAGAGGCGGTGATAAGCAGTGTGTTCCGCGTGTACGGAAGACAGATGCTTGAGGATTACATTGCACAATCCGGACTTTTTGAATCACATGAAATTGAAAAAGGGGAGATTTCGCAAAAATATAAGGATAATTTGGCAAAGCAGCAAACATTTACGATGGAAATAAACAAGCAGAATTTTGCAAAAAAACAGATGGGAGACTATCTTTTGGCACCGTTACATGGTGGTGTGGCTTTTTTGATTCTGCTTGCCGGATTCTGTGGGCTTACTCTTTATCGAAAAGATTGTGGGAGACAGATTCCTTTTGCAGTTACTGGAAAATGGCGCAGAGAGATGTCGCTTTTTTCGATTGCGGTGCCGGTGGTTCTGATGACAATATCAGGAATTTTGTCCGAGCTTTTATGCGGAGTTTCGTTTTTAACAATAAAAGAAATTGCTTCTCTACTGATTTATGATATAATAGTGGTACTGTTTTGTGATTTACTATCTGCAATTCGGGTAAAAGAAGGTGTCATTTGGCTCTTTGCGTTGTTTTACTTGTGTATCAGCGTATTGTTTACACCGGTATTTTTGAATTTGTCGGTGCTGATTCCGTGGGCGCATGTATTGTCATATTTTTGTTTGCCGTATTACTTTTTGAATGCAGCGTATGGCGGCGTGTGGCAGATTTTTGAATTGATTTTTGCCGGCACCTTGCTTTTTTTAGTTAATATATGGAGAAGAAGGAGAGATTGTTATGGTTACTAATTGTGAGTTTTGTGCCTTTTACGTTTATGACGATGATGGCTATGCAGAATGTGATGTCAATTTGGACGAAGATGAAATGGCAAGATTTCTAGGTTCATCGTATCAATCCTGTCCATATTATCAGACGGATGATGAATACAAAATAGTGAGAAAGCAGAATTAATTGGTAAATGAATTGTTAGGAGGCGTAACTATGGCAATCGTATTAATCGCAATTGGATTGTTGTTTACCGGCGTTGATTTTATGGTGGGCAGCGGTATTTCATATCCGGATTTTATACAGCCGACAGGGCTTTATCATGGAATTGATATCCACCCAAGAATACAGCAGTATGTAACGCAGAATATTTTAGGACATAATTTACAGGTGGACATACTGCCTGACGTTATTGGTTGTTTACTTGTGCTGATTGGTGCATTTATGTTCGTGAAGCATAACAAAAAATTCTGGTTTGGTGTACTGTTAGCCATTCTGGCAGGAGGGTGTTCCATTGCCCTTCGCGTCATTCCGTTTTATGTGAATGGTGGAGCGTTGATTTTATCTGCCCTCAGTTTATATTTCTTAGCATTTGTATTTGAAATCTGGATGGAATATATCATGATTTACGTGACGGTAAATGTTTCGGATGACATGGCAAATGTAAGTACCAACCGGAGAATGCAGTTTGGCTGGTGGGTTACCGTATTTGCGAGAATTTTTATTTTCCTTTTGACTTTTGTCGGAATTGGCTCGGTTCGCCATGTTTACGAGGCTGTTGTTTTATTGTTTACGGTATTTTATCTGTATCAATTAGTGCAGACTCGTAAATATGTGGGAACTTACAAAGTCTACAAAGAGGGCTTTAACAGTGCCGTTTTGCCGGAATATGTAAAGGAAAAAATGATAGGAGTTTCGTACCGTGAAAATCCCGATATTTCGCTGGATGAGCTTCGTTATGTGCGAATTATCCATTATGATTTCAAGGGACAGATTCAGGAAGGTGAACTGGTGGTAAATCAGAAAATTGCATATCCTGTCATGCGGGCATTTTACCAGCTTTACAAATGGGAATATCCAATTGGGCGGGTGCGCCTTGTGGATGATTTTGACGGAGACGATGAAGCGTCCATGGAGGCGAATAACACATCGGCATTCAATTACCGCACGATTGAGGGGCGCGACGAACTGTCAAAACACGCCCTTGGTATGGCAATTGATATCAATCCGCTGATGAATCCCTATGTCAGAGAGGATGGCTATTTCCCGAAAAATGCAACCGAGTATCTCGAACGTGATATAACCTTGTGTAAGGGAGAGCATAAAGATAAAATGATTCACAAAAAAGACATGGCATATAAAATCTTTAAGAGAAATGGTTTTTTATGGGGCGGTGACTGGGAAGACTGTAAAGATTACCAGCACTTTTATATGAAGTAGATGACGCAATTGCACAAAGTTTTGGTGTCCTTTAATATTCATATCAATCGAAAATATTGAGATTATTAAGTTGTGGGGAGCTGGTGGTGGTGCGGGTTAAGTAATTTGAGTGAAACAGAGAATAAAATTTTTAGATACAAATAAAACAACAGAAACATTTGCGGTGAGTGGGTTTGAGCGCGTCAGCAGGCGGTACTGGTAGTTTCAGTACCCCTGCTGCTACGCAGCTCAACAAACGAAAGTGCCCACGAAACGCAAATGTTTCTGTTGTTTTATGGCAACTAAAAAACTTAATGTTGTTTCATTCAAACTACTTAATAATCGTCCCGATTCTCTCCTTAATCCCCTGATAAGCGTTCTCAAGCTTTGTAATAATAGCGGTTCGTCCCTCACCGGAGGAAACGAAAGATACGCTGGCATCAACTTTTGGCAAGGTAGTGATGGCATCAAAGTGGTTTTCATCAATTAAGGAAATAGCATCGCTTACGCTGATTTTACCAATTGCCTGGCCGTCAGCGGTTTCCATCTGTTCTTTGGAAGTCAGAATCATAAGATGGGAAGCATCTACCATATCAGCAAGTTTTGCGGCAGTATAGTCTTTTTCAATGACGGCACTGGCGCCTTTTAATGTGGTTCCCTGCTCCATAACCGGGATTCCACCACCGCCGGCTGCAATAACAATCTGTCCGGCATCTAAAAGTGCTTCGATTGCATCAATTTCATAAATATCAACCGGTTTTGGAGAAGCGATGATACGGCGGAAACCGTCTCCTTCCGGTACGACATGATTTCCCTTTTCTTCTTCGGCATCAGCTTCCTCACGCGTCATAACACGTCCAATTACTTTGGTCGGGTGGTTAAATGCTTTGTCAAACGGATCCACACGAACCTGTGTAATAATCGTAGAAACCGGTTTGAAAATACCGCGGTCTAACAATTCGGTACGAATGGCGTTCTGCAAATCGTATCCGATATAACCCTCGCTCATAGCACCGCAGAGAGACATTGGCGCAACGGTATAATTTTTATCGTTATCCAAACGGGCAAATTCAGTCATAGCGGTCTGAATCATGCCGACCTGAGGCCCGTTACTGTGGGTAATTACAATCTGATATTTCTGCTCTACTAAATCGGCAATTGCCTGAGCTGCCTTTTTTACGTTTTTTTTCTGCTCCGGAAATGTCTCACCAAAGGCATTTCGTCCGAGAGCAACAACAATTCTTTTTTCTTTCATGAATCGTAACCTCCATCCGGTATTTTTTTATCACAATTAAAGATGTAACTAGTATACCATTTTTTTCAGGGTTCGTAAATATTCTTTCTGCTCCTTTGTAATGCGGTAGCTTTCTACAGCCTTCTGAATCGTTTTTTTGTGAACCCAGTCAGAAAGCTTTTTCTTTTCCAAATAAGGAATGGCAGCATCCCACTGCTTAGCAAGTGCAGTGGCAAAATACCACGCAATCATCATATTGACGTAATATTCTTCCGAGCGGATTTTCGCAACAAGTGCCAAATGCTTCTCTGAGAAATCGGCGTCCAGATATAGCCGCAGCAAAATTCCGATGCCGTATCGAATGGTGTATGTGTCATTGGAAGAAATCCATTTTAGAACCTCCCCATACAGTTCCGATTTATGTTTTTTGAATACGCCGGGTGCCGGTAAATCACATGTTGCCCAGTTGTTGATATAGGGAAGAAAACGGTTGATTTCCCGCACACAGGTTTCATAATCTTTTTCCGCTGAAATTAACATCATATGAAGATTGTTTTCTTCATAATAATAGTGGGGCAGTTCCTTTAGAAAGGCTTTCGCCTCTTTAGTACCCTTAAAATCTTTGGCAAACGAGCGCAGTGCAGGGGTGCGGATACCGATGATTCTGTTTTTTTCAATCGTTGGAATTAGTTTGCTGTGAAACTCTAAGTAAGAAGGGTCCTGCAGGGTAAACAATTGTTTCTGTAATTCGTTCATTTTTCTACCTCCATAAGCAGTATTTTAACGCATAAATAAGGGTTCGTAAAGCATTAACGATTCGTTCATGGATTGTTGACGGAAAGGGCAAAATGATTTATAATAAATACATTATTAAAATGGTCGGAAAGGACGGGGTGATATTATGAAATTAGTATTTATTGGGGCTGACCATGAAGTTACGGGAAGCTGTCATTACATGGAAGTTGGAGACAAAAAATTCTGCGTGGACATTGGTATGGAGCAGGGACAGGATTTGTTTGAAAATCAGGAGATTCCGGTAAATCCATCAGAAATTGATTTTATTTTGCTGACGCACGCACACATAGACCACACGGGGCTTCTTCCGATGCTGTTTGCCAGAGGATTCCGCGGTCAGGTATACGCAACAAAAGCGACAGTGGATTTGAGCCAGATTATGCTTCGTGACAGTGCACATATCCAGCAGTTTGAGGCAGAGTGGCGGAACCGGAAAGCAAGACGTTCCGGCGGTGAAATTTATGAACCTTTGTATACGATGGAAGATGCCTTAGGTGCGATTCGACTGCTGGTTCCGTGTGAGTATGATAAAAAAGTTACGATTTGCGATGAGGTTACCATTCGATTTACTGATGTGGGACATTTACTTGGTTCCTCTTCCATTGAAGTATTTGCAAAAGAGGGTGAAGAGGAACGAACGGTTGTCTTTTCCGGTGACCTTGGAAATACACACAAACCGATTCTCAGAGACCCGATTTATACAAAAGCGGCAGATTATGTTGTTATGGAATCTACATACGGTGACAGACTGCATGGGGAAGAGGCACCGGATTATGTTGGAGAGTTGGCAGCAATTATTGAAAGCACTTTCCGCCGTGGCGGTAATGTGGTAGTGCCGTCCTTTGCAGTCGGCAGAACACAGGAGATATTATATTTCTTACGTCAGATTAAGGAGCAGCAGTTAGTGAAGACGCATCCGGATTTTGAAGTGTATGTGGATAGTCCGCTCGCTGTGGAAGCAACGAATATTTTCGGTAAAAATGTTCAGCAGTGTTTTGATGAAGAAGCAAAAGCACTTGTAGAAAAGGGAATTAACCCAATTGGATTTCCGGGGTTGAAATTGTCTATAACAAGCGATGATAGTAAGGCAATCAATTTTGACCAACAGCCAAAAGTTATTTTGTCGGCATCCGGTATGTGTGAGGCAGGTCGAATCCGCCATCATTTGAAACATAACTTATGGCGTCCGGAGAGCACGATTGTGTTTGTTGGTTATCAGACTAGAGGTACATTAGGACGTGCACTGCTTGAGGGGGCAAAAGAAGTAAAACTGTTTGGTGAAGTGATTGAGGTCAAAGCAGAGATTACGAAAATTGCCGGCATCAGCGGGCATGCAGATAAAAATGGATTATTAAAATGGATTAACAGTTTTACGGAGAAACCGCCAAAACGTGTATTTGTCGTTCATGGAGAGGATAAGGTATGCGATGAATTTGCGAGAACACTTACCGATTCCGGTTATAACGCTGTGGCACCGTACAGTGGTACAGTTTTCGACTTGATACAGGGCGAGTTTGTAAAAGAAGCACTTCCGGTTGCTGTGAAGAAGAAAGCGGCAGCGAAGAAACGTTCCGGCGATATGTTCCAGCGTCTATTGACGGCAGGACAGCGTCTGATTTCGGTAATTCGTAAGAATGAGGGATTGAGCAATAAGGATACGGCGAAGTTCACAGACCAGATTCAGGCACTTTGTGATAAGTGGGACCGTCCGTAATTAGAAAAAGAAGAAGAGGAGGTGAGGTTGTGACCACACAGGAAAGTCGTGAACAAGAGATTAAACGGCTCAATGCAGAAAAGGTAAAGCAGATTGCTTTATGTCATTTTTATTCTTATTATGTCAGACATAATATGTCAGACATGCTGGCGTATGTTGGTGAGGATGTAACGTGGCTTGGCTCGCAATCTAATTTTGTGGCACACAACCGTCAGGAGTTTGAAAACCTTCTGGAGAGAGAAATAAAAAAAGTACCAAAGCAATGTGTTATGAAAGTGATATCGGCAGATGTCAGTCAGGTTTCCGGAAATTGTTATCAGGTGACCGGAGAATTGGAACTGCGTCTGCCGGTGCAGGATAATGTTTATTATACGAATTTGCGTTTTTCTATGATGATTTGTAAAGAGGATGGGAAGTTTTCCATTGTATCAATACATACATCCACGATTGGAAAATCTGTTTTGTGGGATGACACACAGGTACTAAAAGAGAGGCAGAAACAATTTTCAGAAGAAGGCGGAGAAAATATACAGGATCCGGTAACAGGTGTGTTTCAATTAGGAGCATTTAAAGAGCGGGCTGCCAGACAGTTAGAAGATATTTCAAAAGAAAAAAAATATGCGCTTATTTGTACGGATATCTGTAATTTTGAACGGGTAAACAATTTGTATGGTATGCAGAAGGCAGATAAACTTTTGGCGGATACAGCGAAGATGATTATGGCATCGGGCAAATGTATTTTGTTTTGCTGCCGCAGTGTGGCAGACCATTTTGTAGCACTTGCCCGTTATCAGGATTTTTCTACATTCCGCAATATGCTCAATGAGTTATGCAACTGTTTTGCAGTGGAAATCGGAAACGAATATTCCGATGCCTATCCTCGGCTTGGTATCGGTGTTTACCGCATTGACAAGGAACATCCGCCGATTCAGAAGATGGTTGAGTATGCCAATCTTGCCAGAAAAAGTCTGCGGACAAACACGACTACCCATATTGCTGTGTATGACGAGAGAGTGTACACGCAATTGATTCGTGCAGGAAAAATTGAGCAGAGCATGAAAAATGCGATGGCTCAACATGAGTTTAAGGCATTTATACAGCCAAAATATAATTTGGAAACCGGACAGATTGTAGGTGCCGAGGCGTTAGTACGATGGATTCGGGAAGACGGCTCAATGATTTACCCGGATGATTTTATTCCGATTTTTGAAAAAAATGGTTTTATTGTTGAATTGGACTTTTTTATCCTTGGCGAAGTGTGTCGCATGATTCAGAGACGGCTTCAGGAAAAAAGACATTGTGTGCCGATTTCGATTAACCAGTCGCGTGTCTTATTGCAGGAAAAAGATTATGTGAAGCGAGTGGCGGACATTTTGAAAAAATATGATACGCCGCCTCGTTATATCGAGTTAGAGTTGACGGAACGGATTTTTAGGGATGATTTGACAGATTTGGCGAAGATGATGGGAGAACTTCGGAATCTTGGCATCCGCTGGTCTATTGATGATTTTGGAACGGGGTATTCTTCTCTTAATTTATTGAAGGAGTTACCGGTTGACATCATTAAAATTGACAAGTCGTTTTTAGACGAGACAGAGAGTTCCGAGACGAGTAAAATTATTATTAGAAAAACGGTGGAACTGACACAGGAACTGGATAAAACCGTTGTCTGTGAAGGGGTTGAAACAGAAAATCAGGCAGATTATCTTCGAGGCATCCGCTGTGACATGGCGCAGGGATATTTGTATGCAAAACCGATGCCGATGGAAGAGTTTGAAAAATTGCTGGATAAGGAGATATACGGATGAAAAAGGCAGGAAAATTAATTATTGTGACGTTGCTTATCTTGTTCGGATTGACGGCCGGAGCGTATTTTTTGCTCAAAGGACGCGAAGGCGGTCCGTCGAACGAATTTAAAAACCGTATGGCAAAAGAGCAAAGTGATAATCAGGAGGACCGTGCCTATCAGTATGATATGCCGGATAAAGCTACGGTTTTAGCAACGGACGGCGAAGATAAAAATGTTCTTAATTTTGAGTCAAATTCCGTGTATCAGGTTTCGAATTCCAATGAAGCAAGAGCACGTTTAGACCGGTTGATTAAGCGTACCGATGCGGATTTTGATAATCCGATTATAGCGAAAAATCCATTTGGTACGATGGAAAATAGTTTTTATTTTTATTTTCACACTTCATTCCGCTGTATGGTACGGTATACCATCACGGTTGATGATGAAACGATTTCAGACCATATCCGTTATGTCAATAACGGACAGGAAAACAATTTAGCCAAAGAACATGAATTTCTGGTGGAAGGTCTGCTTCCGGGGAAAACGAATTTTATTGTGATGGAATTAGTTGATTCAACCGGAAATACGAGAGAGACAAAAAACTATCAGTACACAACAGCGGGCAGTCCGTCCGGCATACCACAAAAGATTACGGTAAGTGATGGCTATTCCAAATCTACGTTAGCAGACGGTATGTATTATGTTTTTCCATCCGGGACACCGTGGATTGCAGCTTATGATAATAAAGGAATTCTGCGTGATTTGATTCCGACAGAGTCATTTCATGGTCACCGCATAACGGCTTCGGATGATTGCATTCTTTATCAGATTTCAGAAGATAAGGTGGCGAAAGTATCTGCTCTTGGCAGGGTGACGGGCGTCGTTCAGATGAAAGGCTATGGGAAAATCCGTGATTTTTCTTACGACGGATATGATGAAGTATACTGGCTTGGAAAGAAGAAAAAAAATGAGTATTTACTGGCAACATCTTTCCAGACAGGGAACACACGGGTTGTGTACCGGTTTAAGAAAGATATTCAGACCGGTTCATTGACTGTGCCGCAAAGTGGTTCGATTGGCGTGGTGGCAAAGAATCCTTCCGGGGTAATTTATTTGGATGCCATTACGGCGGAAAAACCTAAGATTTCTTTTGTTGTCGGAAAAAAGGCGGCATGGAAAAAGGTAACAGCAAAGAAAAAGATAAATGATAATAAGAAATTTACCGGCTGGAATACAAAAGAATCTATGCTTTTATCGCAGGAAAACGAAACAATACCTGCGATGTTGGTGCAGGAGGAAAATCAGTATCTTGCTGTTGAGTGGCAGGCGGATGTGGCAAAGAAGACGGTGCAGAAAAAAGCGTCGGCCACGGCAGTTGAGGCAAAAAGCGGAAGCTTGTTACAAAAGTGTGGAAATAATTATGTGATTGTTTGCGGCAGGGCAGGAACCTATTTGGAAATGGGAACTGACGGCAAAGCGATTCGCCGGTATAACTATGGAAGTGGGCTGGATTCGGTTCAGAAATTAACGCTTTCCGGTATGTGCTTTTATGGAATCTAAAAAAGTTGTCCATAGGAGTAAAAAATGGTTGAGATTATATGCGCAAAAGATGTATAATGGGCATATGATATAAAATTACTTTTAGGAGGGTATACGCAATGAAATTTTTTGTTGACACAGCGAAAATTGAGGACATCAAAAAAGCAAATGAGATGGGGGTTATTTGTGGTGTTACTACGAATCCATCCCTGATTGCCAAAGAGGGCGGAAGAAGTCAGGAAGATGTATTGAAAGAAATCGCATCCATCGTTGATGGTCCAATCAGTGGTGAGGTAAAAGCAACAACTGTAGATGCAGAGGGTATGATTGCAGAAGGTAGAGAAATTGCAAAACTTCACGAGAACATGGTAGTTAAAATCCCAATGACAGTAGAAGGATTGAAAGCAACAAAGGTACTTGCTTCTGAGGGAATTAAATGTAATGTTACATTGATTTTCAGTGCCAATCAGGCACTTTTGGCAGCAAGAGCAGGAGCTGCTTATGTATCTCCATTCTTAGGACGTCTGGATGATATTTCCCAGCCTGGTATCGATTTGATTCGTGACATCGCTGAAATCTTTTCCGTACATGGAATCGAGACAGAAATCATCGCAGCAAGCGTAAGAAATCCAATTCATGTTACGGATTGTGCATTGGCAGGTGCTGATATTGCTACGGTACCATATGGTGTTATTGAGCAGATGACAAAACATCCGTTGACAGATATCGGTATTGAGAAATTCCAGAAAGATTATATTGCTGTTTTTGGTGAATAATTTGGTGAGTAATAAAAAGGAGATTGATTATGAATAAGTTAGAACTTCAGAAAATGGCTGTTGAAGTTCGTAAGGGGATTGTAACTGGGGTTCATAGTGCAAAATCAGGTCACCCGGGCGGCTCCTTGTCAGCAGCAGACATTTTTACTTATCTTTTCTTTGAAGAATTGAATATTGACCCTAAAAATCCGGACAAAGCAGACCGCGACCGTTTCGTGCTTAGTAAAGGGCATACGGCTCCCGGCTACTATGCAGCACTGGCAAATCGTGGATTCTTCCCGGTTGAGGATTTGACGACACTTCGTCACGTTGGTTCCTATTTGCAGGGACATCCGGATAAAAAGCATATTCCTGGTGTGGATATGTCGAGCGGTTCTTTGGGACAGGGAATTTCGGCAGCAGTCGGAATGGCGTTGTTCGCTAAATTAAGTAATGATGATTATCGTGTTTACACGCTTCTTGGTGACGGTGAAATTCAGGAAGGACAGGTTTGGGAAGCAGCGATGTTTGCCAGCCACAGAAAACTGGATAATTTTGTTGCCATCGTGGATAATAACGGCTTACAGATTGACGGTGCAGTTGATGATGTATGTTCACCATATCCGATTGATGAGAAATTCAAAGCATTTGGTTTCCATGTAATCGAAGTGGATGGTCATGATTTTGATGCCTTAAAGGCAGCTTTTGATGAAGCAAAACAGACCAAAGGACAGCCTACGGCTATTATTGCAAAAACCGTTAAAGGAAAAGGCGTTTCCTTCATGGAAAATCAGTGTAGCTGGCATGGTACTGCACCAAATGATGAGCAGTATGCACAGGCTATGGAAGAATTAGAGAAAGCAGGTGAGTCTTTATGTCAGAAGTAAAAAAGATTGCTACTCGTGAGAGTTATGGTAATGCATTAGCAGAACTTGGCGCAGAATTTGATAACCTCGTTGTACTGGATGCAGACCTTGCGGCTGCCACAAAGACCGGTATTTTCAAAAAGGCTTTCCCGGAACGCCATATTGACTGTGGTATCGCTGAGTGTAACATGATGGGAATTGCGGCAGGACTGGCAACGACAGGCAAAGTTCCATTTGCAAGTTCTTTTGCGATGTTTGCTGCAGGACGTGCATTTGAGCAGGTTCGTAACTCCATTGGTTATCCGCATCTGAATGTGAAAATCGGCGCAACACATGCCGGTATTTCCGTAGGTGAAGATGGTGCGACACACCAGTGTAATGAAGATATTGCACTGATGCGTACGATTCCCGGTATGACAGTAATTGTTCCATCGGATGATGTAGAAGCAAAAGCAGCCGTTCGTGCTGCCTATGAGCATGACGGTCCATGTTATCTTCGTTTTGGACGTCTGGCTGTGCCGGTAATTAACGATAAGCCGGATTATAAATTTGAACTTGGCAAAGGTGTTGTACTTCGTGAAGGTAAGGATGTAACAATTGTTGCAACCGGACTTCCGGTATCCAATTGTCTGGAGGCAGCAGAGAAACTGACCGCAGACGGCATTGATGCCAAAGTGATTAACATTCATACAATTAAACCTTTGGATGAGGAGTTAATCGTGGCAGCAGCCAAAGAAACCGGCAAAGTGGTAACGGTAGAAGAACATTCTGTTATCGGTGGTCTGGGAAGTGCTGTATGCGATGCATTAGCTGAAAAATGTCCGACAAAGGTGTGCAAAATCGGTATTAATGATGTATTTGGTGAATCTGGTCCGGCAGTAGAGCTTGTTAAGAAATATGGTTTGGATGCAGACAGCATTTATGAAAAAGTAAAAGCATTTTGTAAATAAGAAAGTGTGCTATATGTGAGATGATAGAAAGGCAATAAATCAGCGGATGCGCCGGTTTGTTGCCTTTTTTCAAGAGAATGGGGAGAGATATGTTATGTATACTGCTGGCCTCGGTGGACTCACCGCAGGATAAAAGAAAACTGGAGTTATTATATGAAAAATACAACCGGGAAATGTATGTGACAGCTAATAAAATTTTGCATCACACACAAGATGCGGAAGACGCTTGTTTGACTGCATGGGAGAAAATAATTAAAAATTTAGATAAAATAAAAAAATTGATTGTCAGAAAACCAGAAGTTTCCTCGTTATAATAGTTGAGAGGACGGCAATCGACCTATATCGGAAAAACCAAAGGAAAAAAGAAATTGTTCCAGTGGATGAATTTGAGGCAAGCCCATATTTTTGTACACATGAGAATGGTTATGGGAAAACGGAAATGGTAGAAGTATTTCGACGTATCCCCAAACTGTACAGTGAAGTATTGATTCTTCGCTATGTAAATGAGCTGAGTGTAAAGGAGATTGCTAAGCTTCTTGAAATCAAGGAAAATGCGGTGTCTAAAAGAATTTCGCGAGGCATCGCCATTGTCCGAAAGGAGTGGTTTGAGCATGAATGATGAGGAGATAAAGAGATTTTTGACGCTTTGTGTGTACCAGGAGATGAATTCGTTCCAGCCATCGCAGGAAGAAGATTATAACCACGAATTTTCAAAAAAATTCAAGAAACGATGGAAGCGCTTAAATTGGAGTGAAAAATATTTTGGCAGCCATCTGCGTCTAGCGTATACTGTCCGTAAAGCGGCAGCCGTAGTGATTGTGATTCTTTCCTTAGCTGCTGCTAATCAAGTCAGTGCGAAGGTGTTTGGTTTTAATGCGTGGAAATATCTGCTTTCGTATGATTCAAAGAACAAATTGGAAGTAAGAGAGTATGTTGGGCAGAATCAGGATGAAAAAACGAAGGAGAGCCTGCCGGACGTCATTCATGAGAAACCTACATTTGTGCCGAAGGGATTTCGGTATTCGTTAGATGATTCTTCAACATCTGGCAACTTTAATTATAGTGAGTGGAAGGAAGGGAAAAACAATCTTATTCAGTATATTCGTTGTAAACATATGGAAGGTGACTATATTTATACGGATTCTGAATTTGAGAAAAAGATTAAAACGCGTGTTATGGGGTATGAAGCATATTATTATATAAAAGGAAAAGAAAAATGGATAATATGGGATGATAAGAAATATAATCACATGATTTCTATCACGAAAAAAGGCAATTACAAGAATGAAATTGTAAAAATGGCAAATAGTTTGTACCAGAAATAAAAAAAATAAAATTTTTTGTCAGATTTCCTCCTTTTGTATCGTTACTATAAGTATAACGATTCAAAAGGAGGAATTTTTATGTTTACAAAAATGACCGTTCATGCCTAAAAAACGACCGTTCGTGACTATTTTGGTTTTATTAGAGGAAAATATGTTATGCTAAGGATGAAGGGAGGAATCAAAATGAAAAAATCAAAAGTATTTATCTTGGCAGTAATTGTATTATTTATTATTATGGGTGGTTTATATTTTTTACTGCCGAAGGAAGAAAAGCAGGGGGATGTTATTTCACCAACGGCCAGCCGTGTACAGGAATCGCCGAATCCGGATGATGAAACATCTGGTATTGTGAAGACGAGTAAGCAGGAAACATGGAACGTTATAAATGTTAATAAAAAGAATATTTTGGATATTAATACCTTTAACGACTTTGGGAAGAGAAGTGATTTAGTGATTCCGGCTAAATATGATGGAAAGAAAATTAATAGATTTGATATTAGTTTTTATAATGATGATGTAACAACGCTAAAAAATGTAACCATTGAGAATGGAATTGAAACTATCGGAGGTGGTTTTGCACAGTGTTCAAAACTGGAGAAAGTTGTCATTCCTTTCAGTGTAACAAAGATAGAAAAAGGTGAATTTCGTTATTCGAAAGATACGGTAACATTGTATGTTAAAAAAGGTTCTTATGCGGAAAAATATGCGAAAAAAAATAAACTTAGGTATAAATACAGCAAATAAAAGGGAGGGATAAGAAATGGTATTACAAAATTGGGTTTCTTTTCTGAAGAAGCAAAAAGGATTGTTTGCCATATTGATGGTGTCGCAGATTGTGTCATTGGTATGCATTCTTTTTGTGTTTGGTGTTTTTCAAAATAATTTGTATGAATTATCAGCAAATGTAGATACGAAATTTTTGAATGCATCCTTTAGAAAAAGCACTGTTACAAGGGAACAGTTGACAAAGGTGATAAAAACGTTGACAGATGACTATGATTTTTCCATTGATTACATATATATTGATGCGTCTGTTAAGGGAAGTGATATGAGTTATCAGGACAGAGTTCAGTACAAAGATGGAGTTTTTTCCTATAGTGACCGCGTATTGGAAAATGTAAAAGGTTCCCTTGATGGTGAAATGGCACAGCCGGTTCATTACAAAAAGGCTGAAAAAGTAGTAGTTATCAGTCCCAATATAAAAAAAGATATCGGGCAGACTATCACTTTGGATGGAGAAAATTATCAGATAATTGGAATCAATAATGTAAATGGGGATGGCGAAATGGAAATGCCATATCTTTCATTTCCGAAAAAGGCTCATTATGATACTTTTTCTGTTGAATTAACAATGCTTCCTACACGCTCTCAGTACGACGATTTTTGTCAGGAATTAAAAGCAATCGGGGGCGAATGTGATGATTTTTATATTCAGAATAATGCTGACCGGAAAAAAGAGTATTCTATGATTGGAATCAGTGTACTTTTGGCTCTGTTAGCAGGTGGAAATATGTATATGATTTATCGTTATATTTTCCGAAAAAGAAGAATACAGTTAGCCGTGTATTCTTTGTGTGGATGCAGTAAAAGAACCGCTAGGAGAATGTTTTTTGCGGAAATTCTTCTAAATATGGTAATTGTCCTTGTTGTGGGAGTTTTAACTTTCCGTTTTTTGGTGTACCCACTGGCAAAGAATTGGTTTGCTTATCTGTTTATGATTTATGGCATTAGAGAATATGTTATGATTTGTGCCATTTTCATTTTTGTGGTGCTTCTGATTGGTTACCTGCTTTCGGGAAAGATGTCAAAGCAAACGGTAGTACAAATGCGAAAGGGGGAGAAGTGATGGTTTCACTGGCTATAAGTGCTTACATTCGGCATACAAAAAGAAATTGTTTTATTATTTTACAATTGACTGTTTTATTTATTGTGTTATTGGTGACAGTAACAACTATTTGTGAGGAATATCGCTGGTATCGTCCGGTGGCAGACTGGAACGGAAAAAAGGGATTTGTCGTAGAGGCTTCCGGATGTCATGGTGATACAAAAGATTCGCTTACAAAAGGTATGGATAAAGTGGATTCGGTTATGAGTTTTGGTTATGGAAACGTTGTCTCTTCAAAAAATGAAGGATATTCTAATTTTCTGGCGTATCCGGATTCCTTGATTAATGATTTTAAGCCGGAATTGGAAAGCGGGGACTGGCTTGATAAAAAAGAATCAAGTGATGACGAAATTGAAATTGTTGTTTCTAAAAATCCGTACGGATGGAAAACGGGCAGCCATATTAACCTTGGCTACTACGACGAAAATGGGGAAATACATTCCTTCAAGGCAATGGTTTGCGGAGTATTAAAGGAAGGTATTTCAGTGATTGGCTCCAATATCGGTTCGAGCCAGTTGTATCGGACGGATTACCGGGATTTGTATTCAACGTACAGTTATCAGCAGTCCGAATATGCGTTGGTTTTGATGAGGGAGAATCAGGCAATTAAAAATCATATTCCGATGACATACAATCAAAAATATATTATTGCCGTGCAGGATGATACTACGGAAAAAGAACTTTTGCAAATTGAAAACACACTGCGGAAAAATATAGCAGGATATGGTGCAAGCGATGTTTGCGTGCTATCTCCGCTGGAGCGGTTTATGAAGAATAGCAATCATGAATTTCAGCAAACTGTTATGATGTATCTGCCGGTTTTTATTTGTGTTTTGTGCATCACGATAATCAGCGTAATAAATGTTTGTACCTTGAACTTATCGGAGGATATGAGGGAGAATGCGGTATTCTCAGTTTTGGGACTTCCGTGGAGAAAAAACAGCTTATTTTCGCTAATTCAGATTATTATAACCAATGTTATCTCATTAATGTTTGTCATGATGTTTTTGATATTGGCAGAAAGGACAAAAATAAGTGAATATGTTTATATTCAGTTAGATTTTTGGTCGACGGTGTTATTGATTTTAGTTGTTGTCTGTGTATGCTTAGTATATTACTTTGTAGCATCACGAATGTTAAAGAAAAAAAATCCTGTTGAATTATTAAGGTCGGATTTATAAAGTGGAGGGTAATGTTATGATTCAAATTAAAAATTTAGTGAAAGTATACAACAAGGGAAAGACAAATGAATTTTGTGCCTTGAAAGGAATTGACCTTTCAATTGAAGAAGGAGAAATGGTGGCAATTATCGGAAAATCCGGTGCCGGAAAATCCACGTTACTGCATATTTTGGCGGCAATTGATTCTTACGATAAGGGAAGTTATCTGGTAGATGGGGTGTCGGTAGGAGATTTGAAGGAAAAAGACCGTGCCAGATTCCGCAATCAAAAGATTGGTATTGTGATGCAGGACTATGCTTTGATTGATGAATACACCATCGAGGAAAATGTTCAGATTCCTTTGATTTTTGGAAAAGTAAAGGGAAACGATGTACGAAGGGAAAAAATTATGACTGCATTGGAAAACGTCGGTCTTGCAGAGTTGGCGAAAAAGCCTGTTCGTCAGCTTTCCGGCGGTCAAAAGCAGCGTGTGGCGATTGCACGTGCCCTTGTAAATAATCCGACGTTTTTACTTGCAGATGAACCGACCGGTGCGCTGGATTCTAAGACATCCGGGGAAATCATGGACGTGTTTGAAAAGTTGAATCAAGGCGGGAAAACTGTTATTATTGTAACACACGATATGGAAGTCGCCACACGGTGCGGGCGTGTAATTGAAATTAGTGATGGGGAGATTGTATAAAGAACAATAAGAGGAGGAAGTAAATCATGAAAACAACAAAGAAACTACTTATTTTGGTGATTGCAGTGATTTTCTGCACATCATGTGGCATGTTTGGTCTTTCAGATTCGGCATGGTCAGAGGTTTTTGAAAAACAAAATAACATGCCGCAAAACTCGCTGGACGAAAAAAAGAAAAATCCTGAAATGGTGTACCAGACAGTTGATGGAAAGTTGTATTTTAGAGAAGGGGGAAAACTTGGCGTTTATGAGAAAAATTCAACAGAAAAGGAAAAGATAACAAGTGATGTGGTTTCATTTCTTGTTTATAATGGAAAAATCTATTATACGACAACTTATCAAATGTCTGGTAAAAATGAACTGCGTGTATGTGATTTGGATGGTTCCAATGATGAAAGACTCACGCAGAGTGTTGAGTCCTTTTGTCTACAAAATGGAGATGATGGAAAACTGGTTTTAGTTGATAAAATGAGTCAGGATATATTGTATTCGTACGATTTAAAAACAAGAAAAAAGGAAGTTATTTCTTGTGAAGGTGGCTCAATCGATCCGCAGTATGTTTGCTTTGATGGTGACTGGGTGTTTATTGCAGATGACTGTACGATTTCAAAAACTAATTACAAAACCGGTGAATGTGTTTATATCTGGGAGGTTCCGGAGGGCAGGAATGTAAATATAACAGATGTTTACATACATGGAGACAAGGTGTATTTTGGACTTTATGGCACCGATTCACAAACAAAAGATGATACAGGACTTTGGTGCGTAAACCCAGATGGAACGGATAGTAAAAAAATTTCTTCGGATGAAGTGAATGAAGTATGTTTTGTTGGTGAAGAGTATTTTGTTCGCTAGGGAATGGAAAGGGTATAATTTTAGATGAAAAATTTAAAAAGAGTAGTAGTAATTACAATAGCTATTGTTTGTGGAATTGTGAGTATGTCAGGCTGCCAAAAAAAGAAAATGAATTGAAAGAAATAACATGGGCGAAAAGCAGCGAAGTAGTTGATAATACCGATGAGCATTTGCAAAATATGTATGAAAAGTATCAACTGAAGAAGGACTATATGCTTTACTTAAAGGCGAAGAATTTAGAGGAAGGGGGAACGTTATACCAGATTGAGCGAAACGGGAAACAGCAGATACAATTATTAGATGATGTTTGTCAGTTTGTTGAAATTGGTAACAAAATATTTTATACAAAACCAGAACGAGCAGATGATTTAGAGTTAATAAAAGAATTATGTGTGTATGATAGAAGCACAAAAAAGAGTGAGAAACTATTGGGCTTAAAAGATGATTTACGTTCGCTGATATCGATAAAAAACAATATTGTTTATTATAAGACCTATGATAAAGTAGTGGCTTATGATGTGGATAAACAGACAAAGGAGGAGATGGATTACATGATAACGAGCGCAGTAGTTGTGACGTGTATGGTGAACGGGAAAATAGTATTAGTTGGTGATGGATGTGTTGATATGATTGATTTTGATAAAAAGAAGGTCAAAAAAATCGTGTCACAAACAGAATGTGCCAATGACGCTGTTGCCTGCACAAAAGATGCTGTTTATTATGGTGTGGATTCATACAATATGAATGATATTTTGCAGAAGGAAAAAATTCAGTTAAAGAATAATGGATTGTGGAAATTTGATTTACAGACTGGTAATAAAGAAAAAATACGTGAACAGTCACCAAAGGAATTACATGTTTTGGGGAATAAGCTTTATGATGAGTCATTGAAGGAAGTTAGGAATGGAGAAAATAAATGACCTATCAAATGATTCAAAGTGTTGCAGTTACGGGCAACATTTACCAGCAGTTTATATCTTATTTACTGCATGAGAGTGACACTATATTATTAGGAACACAAAACAGAGAACGGCGGCTGGATGGTGTTCCGGGTTCACCAACGCTCATAAAACAATATGAAGAACTTCAGATGTTTACAATTCTTGATGTGAAATGGTGTCAGGTTGAGCCGGACTATCTTTATGGCAAGGCAGCCGACGTAAGTGGATTACAGCAGTTGGTAGATTTATTGCAGGTTGAGTGTCTGGCATTCGTAAAACAGGATGAAATTCTGTTTACCGTGGAGTGGGACTGCTATCATGGATGCGTAATTCGAGAAGATGTTTCGGAATACTTTTCTGCTTTACAGAAAGAACAACCGGTTTTTTATGATTTAATGGGGAAATTGGATATTGACCACTTGGAGCAGGCGTGGAACAAATATCAGCTGCCGGTTGATAAAGAAATGCAAAGCCGTATTTTAACTACGGCATATGTGGGGATTTTTTTGCTTCGGGATGTACTGTCAGCGGATGAGTTAGAACGATGGAAATGTTTTGTATATGAAAAAGAAAATTTGTTTTCGGAATTTTCTATTTTGTGTGCACTTCAAGGTTTGTTGGAAAATGTATTTTCGCAGGCAGACCGAGCATTTATACAAAAACCGGACCACGATATTGTTGCGATGGTTTATTATTTCTTGAAGAAGAATAAGCGAAGATTTAAAAAAGCAAAATCGCAAGTGTTGAGGAAAATATCAAGATATTTTCCGTATTCGGATGCTATTAATGAAAGTATGGTTAAGTGGGTTGAAAAATTATAGGCTGGCGAAATAAATTAGTAAAGAGTATTCATATATTACTTGGATATCAAAAATAATTTGTCAGATTTCCTCCTTTTGTATCGTTATTATTAGTAGAACGATATAAAAGGAGGATTTTTTATGATTACGAAAATCAAAAGAGACACAAGAATAGAAAAAATGGTATCATGTGTTGCTTAAAAACTAGCCAAAATGACCGTTCATACCCAAAAAACGACCGTTCATGACTTTTATGTTTTATGCGATGTATTTTGTGTTATGATAGCAGACGGGAGGTGAAAGCAAAAATGAAAATTGATTTTGACTGGTTAATTATGATGCCACTAAGTTTTTTATATATTGGGATTGTATTTTATTATGTTAAATATAATAAAAAACAATGTAAAAAATAACAGCCTGCCGTTTTTAATAATGACAAGCTGTTATTTTTTGTTATTTGTTAAAAAATTTTCTTAAATTCTGCCGTTATATCACTTATTTCGTCAATATTTTTTATATATGCACTCAATTTTTCAGCTTTCCGGCGTCCGCAAACAGGTTCGGCAAGCGCAATAAATTTTGCATTGCTTTCCTCCCATGTCATAGGGTTATCCGGGTCACCTTTCGGGTAATCAACCTGCATTTGGTATTTTGCGCCGTCTTTCATTTTTATAATAATTTCCGAAGCAAGTTTTGCAGGATTTTCCCTGTTCAGCATTTCCTGTTTTTCG